>Ga0326728_10005581_pt1 | contig 35024 bp, 23 predicted proteins | sample MB3enrmetagenome_FD_207602 | JGI IMG/M metagenome (GOLD analysis project Ga0326728, IMG submission 207602) | Lab enriched peat soil microbial communities from McLean, Ithaca, NY, United States - MB31MN | ecosystem: Environmental > Terrestrial > Soil > Wetlands > Peat | place: USA: New York...
CCCAATGAGTTAGGGGGAGTATCGGGAAAAGAACCTGCTGATCATTCTAACCTGGCGGAGTCTCCGCCACCTTGGAATCAGAAGGATGCCCAAGTGCGCGCCCCAACGCCAACATGGCCCCGGCCAAGGTCTACCCTTATCTCGAAGAAGGCCGCAGTCTTACCGGAGCCTGCCACATTTGCTTTCCAAACGCTTGGTTATGTCGAGACCCAGGATGGGGAAATGCGAGCGATTGTGGCGGACGGATCCGAGATCTATCTGGTGAAGCAAGGGGAGACGTTTGCGGAGCAGTATCGCGCCACCAGTGTTGATTCGACACTGGTTCTGGCCGTCAAGGTGTCCCCGGGTCAGGACGTGGAGAACTTGCTTTTTGCCCAGACAGAATCCAGCGGTAAGCCTGCATCCAAAGACCTGTATGGGAGTTTGCATTTTCCGCTGTCAGAGTTGGCGCACCTGCAAGGTCTCCATTCGATGGGAACCTCAGGCGGTCCGGTTTTCATGGACCCAGGCATGATTCCGCTCAACTCGTCGCTGCCCGGGTTCGGTTTGAAGTCACATTTATTTACGGCCGATAATCCCAGCGGTGGGTTTTGATTTCGGCCTTGAGGGAGACGGATGGTTAACAAAGGAGTCCGGCTAATAGGGGGGTTGGCTTTAGCTGCCTCATGCCTGAGCTGCGGAGGCGGTTACAGCACGGCTTACAATCAAGGTCACAAGGCAGAGCTGAGGAAGGATTGGGACACGGCTTTGGTGGACTACGAAAAGGCCAGGGCGGCTGACCCTGCCAACTCCTTGTATGTCCTCCATGAGAAAAATGCCCGGACGAATGCCAGCCTGATGCACCTCAAGAACGCTCGCCAATTGCTCAAGGATGGCCGGGAGGATGATGCGGCGGGAGAACTGCAAAAGGCTGTCCGCATTGACGCGACGAATCGGGCGGCCGCTCAGGAGCTCGATGTCCTTCTGGCCAAGAAGGCGAAGACAAAAAAGGAACATACGGAGGCCCTCCAGAAGGCTCTGAAAGCCCGCGAAGAGGAAAACCAGCCGAGCGCAGTAAAGCTGCAACCCTTTCCCCAAGAGCCTCTTGCCCACTTTCGCCTCCCTTCTGCCGACAGCAAACGGGTCTTTGAGACGCTCGGTAAGCTGGCCGGACTCAACGTCGCCTTCACGCCCGATTTTCGGCCTTCTCCTCTGAGCGAAGACCTTAGCGGGGTCAAAATCGAAGATGCGTTGAAACTTGTAGCGTTGCAGAGCAAGGCGTTCTGGAAGGTGGTTACACCCAACACGATCCTCATCATCCCCGATAATCCCAACAATCGGCGGGACTATGACGAAGAGGTTCTGAAGACGATTTACCTTTCCAACCCCCTGGCGCCCGCCGACCGCACTGCCGTTACCACTGCCCTCAAGCAAGTGTTGGGATTGCAGAGGATTATGGACAATCCCGACGCCAACGCCATCATTATTCGCGATACGCCGGCGAAGGTGGCGGCTGCGGAAGAGCTTGTGCACCAATTGGATCGAGCCAAGGCGGAAATCCTGATCGACATCAACATTGTGGAAGCCGACCGCGACCGGATTCGCAACTTGGGCTTGTCGGTGGGCACAGTCAGCTCCAGCGGGACGATTACGCCAGGACTTGCGGCCGAGGCGGCGTTGATACCTCCTGTGTCAACCTCAACCACTTCCACCACATCCGCGGCGGTTTCATCTGTTGGGGGTACGTTTGTCAACGCCTTGACCTACAAGGACATTGCTGTGATTCTTCCGGGCGTAACGGCCTCGGCGCTTTTGAACGACAACAAAACTCACATTATGCAGAGCCCGGAAATCAGGGTGACCGACGGCCAGACCGCCAAGGTGAAAATCGGCAGCCGAATCCCCTATGCGACCGGCAGTTTTCTGCCTTCCCTGGGGGGAACCACCAGTTCCTCGGGCGGGGTTGGCTTGCTCGCCAGTACGCAGTTTCAGTTCCAGGATATCGGTGTAAACCTGGACCTTACCCCCCACTTGCTCTCGACGGGAGAGGTTGCCATTCACGCCAAGATTGAGATTTCCTCCCTGGGGGCGTCCATCTCTGTGGGCGGTATCACCGAGCCCACCTTCGGCCAGCGCATTATTGAGGACGATTTCCGCTTGCAGGAAGGAGAAGTAAATCTGTTGGGTGGTTTGATTCAAAGAACCTTGTCTGATCAGGTGCAAGGGATCCCGGGACTGGGCGACATACCCCTGATCCGTTACCTCTTTTCCCAGAATAACAAAGAGGTGAATGATCAAGAGGTGCTCGTCATGGTGACCCCGCGGGTCATCCGTCTTCCCGAATCTGCCTCGGGCGAGGGTTCCGCCGTCCCGTTGGGCTCCCTCGGCGGTGGCGAAGGGGTTCCAGGAGGACTCGAGGGCGGACGTCCCTTCGAGATTCCTTCCAACCAACCCCGGCAGCCCTGATGGGGTCTGGCCGTGTTGGCCTCGACTCGGCACGGGCGGGACCCCCGATGGATGGGAGCAGGTCGCCCATTCCACCTGATGAAGGACGCGAAGATGGCGAAAAGACGCAATCGGTTCTCGGACAAAGCTTTCATGCTGATCGAACTGATCGCGGCGATTACGATCCTGCTGGTGTTGACCACCATGGCCTTACCGCTGGCGCGCAATGAGATCATCCGCAAGCGGGAAATGATACTTCACGAGGACCTGCGCACCATGCGGGAGGCGATTGATCGGTACAAGTTAGCTTCAGATCAAGGCCAGATTCCCATCAAAGTGGACAGCTTCGGCTACCCCCCCGACCTCCAGACCCTGGTGGACGGGGTGGCGGTTAAAGGGACGGCCAAAGGCAAGTACAAGTTTCTTCGCAAGATTCCTATAGACCCCATGACGGGGACCGCGGATTGGGGTTTGCGGGCGATGCAGGATGATCCCGACTCCAAAAGCTGGGGTGGGCAGAACGTCTTTGATGTGTACTCGAAAAGTCAAGGGACGGCGTTGGATGGGACACAGTATGGGGATTGGTAAGAACGAAGGTGTCAGGTGCCAGGTGTCAGGTGCCAGGTGCTCGGGTCTGGGTATTAGGGACTGGGAAAACCTCCAGAAGCCAACGCAGGGGGCCGATTTCCGAACCCCGAACCCCGTATCCCGTATCCCGTATCCCGGCCCTTCGGGTTTTACCCTGATCGAACTGATGGTGGTGATCACCCTCATTTTGATCCTGGCGAGCTTTGCCATGCCCATGTATCACGTGGCCGTCATTCATGCCCGCGAAGCCGTGCTCCGGGATGACTTGTTTACGATGCGCAAGATGATCGACGAATATACCATCGACAAGCAGCGCCCTCCCTCTTCGCTTGATGAACTGGTGGACGCGGGGTACCTGCGCGGTGGAATTCCCGTTGACCCCTTCACGGGCTCGAACCAGACATGGAAGACTGATATCGAAGATGTACCCATCAGCCCGGATCAGGCAACCGCTGGAATTGTCGACGTGCATAGCGGCTCCGACGATGAATCCATGGATGGAACGGCGTACAGCAGTTGGTAGCGGAAATCTTAAATTTGAAATTTGAAATCACGATGGCCGAGTATGTTTGCAAATTAGGGACGGAAGCCGGGCGGGTGTTGACCCAGACGGAAGAGGCCCGCTCTGAGGAAGAACTCCGCCAGCGGCTGCGGGCGCAAGGGTTTCTGATTTTTTCCGTACACTCCAAAGACCTTTTGGATTTCCAAGGGCGGTCGGGGCGTCCGGGAAAAATCCGCCCTGACGATTTCTTGATTTTCAACCAGCAGTTTCTGACCCTTTCCAAATCCGGATTGCCTTTGCAGAAATCCCTCGACCTGCTGGCGCATCAGTCCCGGAGCGAAACGCTGCGCCTGGCCATTGAGGCGGTCCGCAACAAAGTGCGCTCCGGATCATTGCTTTCCGAAGCCTTTGAGTCCACCGGCAGTTTTCCCAAGATCTACTGTGCCACCGTCCGGGCGGGCGAGCGCAGCGGAAGCCTGGACAAGGTATTGAGCCAATACCTGGCTTACCAGAAGCAGTCGCGGGGTTTCCGGAAGAAATTCATTTCCGCCTTGATCTACCCCAGCTTTCTTTTGATTTTCCTGACCATCCTGATCGCTTTTGTGATTGAGTTTATTGTGCCGCAGTTCGCCAAGCTTTATGCCGACATGGACGTGGAATTGCCGGCCATGACGACCTTCGTCATTTCCTTCGCCATGCAAGTGAAGCACTATTCTCTGCTAATTCTTCTGGCGTTGGGGGGTGTGGTGCTGCTGGTGAGGATGGCCACCCGGTCCGCGCAAACCCTTCTGGCCTGGGAGCGGCTGAAATTCCAGCTTCCCCTGGTGGGAAGTCTCCTGCTGAAATTTTCCGTGGCGGAGTTTGCCCGCACCCTGGCGACTCTCTTACAGGGGGGCACCCCCATTGTGGCGGCGCTGGAGACCGCCAAGGATTCCGTGGGCAGTCCGTGGCTTTCCCGGGCGATTGCGCAAGCGCAAAAGGAAGTGGCGGCGGGAAAGGAACTCAGCGCCTGCCTGCGCACCAGCGGTTTTTTCCCCACTATCGCCCTCGATATGATGGAAGTGGGAGAAACCACCGGCGCCATGGCCAACATGCTGGAAGCCCTGGCCGAGTATTTTGAAGAGGACGTTAACATTGATTTGGAAACGCGGCTATCCCTGGTGGGACCGGTGATGATTGCCCTGATCGCCATTGTGGTGGCTTTCGTTCTGATCGCGTTTTATCTGCCCCTGTTTTCCATGGCGGCAATGGTTCATTGAACGGGACACGGGACAAGGGGTACGGGTCACGGGATTGGGGGTTCGGGGTTAGGAATTAGGGACGCCGAACCTGGAGTATGGCACGTAGGGGCGGTTCGCGACCCGCCCCTCCTTAGGAATTAGGGAACTGCCACTCGAATGGCTTGTCCCTTGTCCCTTATCCCTTGTCCCGAATTCAGGAGGTTAGAGTTTGACCGAGACAGCCATCGATGTAAAAGAAATGGAAGCCGCGCAAAAGCTGGCGGAGCGTTATCAGTTCCAATTCGTGGACTTGCGTGATTCGCGTCCCGATGCCGAACTGTTGCGCACCATTCCGCTGGAGCTCATGCTGCACTATGAGTTTCTGCCACTCGAAGGGCGTGACCACCAACTGGTGATCGTGGTGGCGGACCCCACCAACCTGACACGCCTGGATGAGTTGGAGGTGAAGCTGGACCGGCAGTTGGTGGTGCGGGTGGCGGCCCCCAGCCAGGTGCGGGAGTTTCTGAAGAAAACCGAACCTTCCCAGCGCGTTCTGGATGATGCCACCGAGGAATTTCGCCTGGACGTGATTCGCGACGAGGAGGCCGCCGGCGAGGGCCTCTCGCTCGAGCACCTGGTGGAGGACGAACGCGACGTCAGCCCCATGATCCGGCTGGTGGACTCCATCATCTTCGCGGGGCTGGAACGGCGAGCGAGTGACATTCACATCGAAAGCCGCGACAATTCCGTGGTGGTGAAGTACCGCATTGACGGGGTATTGCAACAGGCCATGGCCCCCCTGGCGCGGGAGTTTCAGTCCAACCTCATTTCCCGCATCAAGGTGATGTCCGAATTGGATATCGCCGAGCGCCGCGTTCCCCAGGACGGCCGCTTCCGCGTGCGCTATCGCGGCCGCCCCATCGACTTCCGCGTCTCCATCATGCCCTCGATTCACGGTGAGGACGCCGTCCTCCGCATCCTCGACAAGGAATCCTTGCACGAGAAATTTCATTCCTTGCGCCTGGAAATATTGGGATTGGCCGACCGGGAAATCAAGCGGCTGCGGCGCTTTATCCGGGAGCCTTACGGCATGGTGTTGGTGACGGGCCCTACCGGCAGCGGCAAAACCACCACGCTTTACGCCGCGCTCTCCGAGATCAAGTCCGATGAAGACAAGATCATCACCATTGAGGATCCGGTGGAGTATCAGCTTCGCGGCATCACCCAGATTCCCGTGAACGAAAAACGCGGACTGACTTTCGCCCGCGGACTACGCTCCATCCTGCGGCACGACCCGGACAAAATCATGGTGGGCGAAATCCGCGACAATGAGACCGCCCAAATCGCCATCCAATCCGCGCTGACCGGCCACCTGGTATTCACCACCGTGCACGCCAACAACGTGGTCGACGTGCTGGGGCGCTTCCTCAATATGGGCGTCGAGCCTTACAATTTTGTTTCCGCACTCAACTGTATCTTGGCGCAGCGGCTGGTGCGGACGATTTGTGAAGCTTGCAAGCGCCCGGCGGAAGTGCCCAATGCATTGCTGGATGAGTCCGGCTTGAAACCCGAGGAGTGGAAAGACGTTACGTTCTTTGAGGGGGCAGGTTGCCAGGAGTGCAACGAAACGGGGTTCCGCGGCCGGACGGCGATCGGCGAACTGCTGGCCGTTACGGATCATATTCGCGAAATTATTCTGGATAAGCGGCCCTCCTCGGAGATTCGCCACGCTGCGCATAAGGAAGGAATGCGCTCACTCCGGGAATCGGCGTTGGAAAAAGTCCAGCAAGGGCTGACCACTTTGCGGGAGATTAATAAGGTTACGTTTGTGGAGTGAAGTGGCCCAGGCACAAATTGCTGTGCCACCGAAAACAGCACAGGCAGGAGTGCCTGTGCCACTAATCTAAAATGAGCTGGACAAGCTGGAAAAAACGGATCGGACTTGGTGGGCCGAAGCACGCCGGGCACTTCGTGGCGCCGACGTTCGCCCTGGACCTGGAACCGGGCTTTGTGGCGGCTGCCCGTTTGAACCCCTCCAAACGGCGAGTGCAAAGCGTGGGAGTGCGTGAACTCCCGCCCGGCGCGCTGGCGCCTTCCGCGAACAAATCCAACGTGACGGAAAGCACGGTTCTCCGCCGTACGATCGCGGAAGTTACCGAAAGGGTGGGAAACGCCGGCGGCAGGGTGGGTCTGCTGATTCCCGACGTGGCGGTGCGCGTGGCCCTGCTGCAATTTGAAACCCTTCCGGATAATCATCGGGAGGCTGAGACCATGGTGCTCTGGCGTATGCGCGAGTATCTGCCCTATGCGCCGGAGGAGGCCCGCCTTTGTTACCAGGTGGTGGGTAAGCAGCCCGGCGCGGTGGAGATTCTGGGTGTGGCCGTGCGGGGATCGGTGCTGGCCGAATATGAATCGGTATTGGGAGGCATCAACGGCGGGCCGGCGCTGGTCTTGCCGGCCACCGTGGCCTTGCTCCCCCTCCTTCCTGAGGATGCGAGCGGGCAACTCTTGTTGCACCTCTGCCCGGGGGCGCTGACCGCCGTGGTGGTGGCGTCCAACCGGGTGCGTTACTGGAGGACGCGGCCGCTCGAGGGCGATACGGCGAGCAAAGCCGAGGAAGTGGGACGAGAGTCGACGCGTGTGCTCGCGACGTGCCAGGATAATCTGAACGTGCAAGTGCAAAATGTTTGGTATTGCGCGCGTCCCCCCGCGGATCCGGAAGTGGAGGCAGCATTGGCATATGCCTTGGGGCGCGAACTGCGTGCCCTCCCGGCGAATTGCCTCCCCCCCAGCGGGCTGCCCGCCGGGCAACGCGAAGCTTTTGACCAATTTGGAATGCCGTTTGCCGGGTTGGTGGCGAACCTGAGTTAACGACGATGAAAATTACCCTCAACCTCTCCCCCGCCGCAAGCGCGCGCGACCGTTTTGCGCTCGCTTGGGCGGTTCCTGCCACGCTCGCCGGGGTGGCCGCGCTGGTCTTTCTGGGCCGCACCACGCTCCGCGAATATCGCGACTACCAGGGAATCCAGGTTCAACTCGCGGAGGTGCAGAAACACGCGGACGAACTCAAAGACCAGGAAGCGGCCATCCGCAGGAAACTCGCCTATCCGGCATATCGCGATTTGCTGCATCGCGCCACGTTTGTCAACAAGCTCATCGACGAGAGGGAGGTTTCCCTTTCGGAAATAAGTGCGCGGATTGCCGGCCTGCTGCCGGAAGACGCTCGCCTGACGGGTTTGATGCTCACACCGCCCAGGAAACCGGGAGATGATTACGAGTTGCGGATGGGAATTATTGCCAAAAGCGAGGACGCCGTCGATACGCTTCTTAATGACCTTGAAGATGACGCGGCCTTCAAAGACGTCTCCATTATCAACGAGGGATTTTCGGAAGAAGAGCAGCAGGTAAACCTCATGTGCACAGCGCACTACCTGCCGGGAGTGGATGACAGTTTAGTAGCCGGGAGCGAGGCGCTGGAAGCCGGCAGTGAGAAGCCGAAACCCAGGAGCCAGAAGGTACAAGCGGGGACGAAAAAGCCGGAAGTTGGGGGGAAAGCGGCGGAAGCGAAGAGTCAAGAGTCTGCGGCCAAGCCTCCGCAGCCCCCAGGTGGAGTTCATAATCCAGGAAGGGGATTTGGGCACCCACGTGCGCAAGAGTCGACGCCAAATCGTAAACCGATTTTTTGAAGCTACCGGCATGGGCCTGGTGGCTTTGGATTTGCTGGTTTTCTTCGCTGTCTACCGGCCCTTGGGAGATCGCAAGGCGGAGGTGGAGTCGCGCTTCCACGAATTGCAGCAAGCGAAACGGGACCAGCAAATTCGCGTGGATGTACTGAAGAAATATGAAGCCGCCCTGCCCCAAGCCGGGAAGGGCTTGGAGGATTTCACCACCAAGCGTGCCCCCTCGCGCCGGGAGGGGTTCTCCACCGCCGCCCACCTGATTCACAAAGTGGCGGATGCCTCGGGCGTGAAGGTCTCCACCCTGGCGTACCGGCTCGACAAGGAACAAAAGGATCCCCTGGAACGCTTGCAGCTTGAAATTAATGTGCAAGGACCGTACACCGGCTTGCTGAAGTTTTCGCACGCCCTGGAGACTGCGAACGAGTTCATGCTCGTCCGTGATTTCACCCTGACACCGGGGGGAGAGAATGGGGCACTCGGACTGCGGCTGGGTGCGGACCTCTACTTAACGCCATGAAACTACCGGCCGGAATCAATCAATGGGGAAGCGCGGTGCTGGGGGTGGTGTCTTTCATCCTCGTGGCCAAGCTGGTGGCGCAGTATCGCGCCATGCAACCTGGGCATTCGCAGACCCATCCCGCCACCGCAAGCGTATCAAGCAAGCGGACAGCGAAGGGTCCGTCGCATGTTGCTGATGACCTAGCCCAGTATGATCCGGAAATTCACTTTGATGCTTTGAAGGCGCTGGATTCCCGCCCGCTTCCCGACGAGGACCGGAACCCCTTTGAATTTGCGGGCGGTCCCCCTCCGGCGCCTCCCAAGCCGGCGGAACCTCCCAAACCGGCTCCAGCACCTCCTCCCCCGCCGCCTCTCCCCTTGAAGGCCATGGGTTATAACGAATTGCCGGGGGGGAAAAAGGAAGCCATTGTCAGTTTGAACGACGACGTGGAAATGGTTCATGAGGGCGAAATGATCGGAACCAGGTTCAAGGTCCTAAAGATTGATCCCGCGAAGGTCGTGGTTGAAGATGGTGAAGACAAGAAAACTGTCGAACTGCCGTTTCCGCAATAATCAGCGGCAGCGCGCGCGCGGGGAAGACGGCATCGTGCTGGTCATTGTCATGATGGTGGCCGTATTGCTGCTGATTGCCTTGACGGCGGCGATCCCCAGCGTTTATCAGGAGGGACAGCGGGAGCGCGAAGCGGAGCTGGTTTTCCGCGGAACGCAGTACGGCCGGGCCGTGGCACTATTCCATAAGAAGTTTAACCGCTACCCGGTGAGCGTCAAGGAGTTGCTGCAAACCAATGGGATGCGTTTCCTGCGCAAGGAGTATGCTGACCCCATGGATCCCAAGGGGAAGTGGCGATTCATTCATGTCAACGCCGGCGGAGTGCTGCTGGATTCCAAGAATCAGCCCTTGCCCAATCAAAACAACGGCAATAATCCCGCCGGGCTCGGCCAGACCTCTTCCTCGGGTTCGTCGCCAGGGGGAAACTCATCCTTTGGCAGTTCCAATTCCTCGGGATTTCAATTGGGCTCGGGCTCCTCGAGCTCCTCGGGCTTTCAACTGGGCTCGGGTGGTATGGGGATGAATTCGGGAGGCTCCAGCCAAATCGGACCCACGTCCTCAATGTTCGGAGATAACCAGATTCAGGGCGCCTTCATTGCCGGCGTCGCCGCCACCAGCCATCATGAATCCATCCGCGTCTGGCAAAAGCACCGCCATTATGATGAGTGGGAATTTCTGGGTATCGACATGGGAATCTTTGGAATCCAAGTCGGAATGCCCGGTGGCACTTCCGCCCCCGGAGGCATGGGACAACAACCCCCAGGACAGGGTTCCGGCTTATCGCAGGGACCCTTTGGTTCCACGCCTTCCTCCCCCAATTTTGGCCCGCCTTCTTGATTAATCCCGATAGTAAAATTATTACGCCCATGAACTTTCACATCCGCATAGAATGCCCTTGTTAACGAACTTTTCACTTGACAGTCTAACTTGCTAGGTGTATCACCATGCTTCTACGGCATGCGTTGAAGAGGATTAGTCCCGGTTAGCAGTCCATGATACACTTCAAGCTGCCACAAGTCGGAATCATAAACAGATGGATTAGAGTTGGCGCGCTGGGTGCCAAACGGATCGAATCGAAGCGAAACTCAGGTTTGATGGGAGCCGGATCGATGATACGAGGCCTGCGTCGTGAATCGTGTATTCTGGGAATCAGCTTAAGTGTGCTGATGCTCATGCTAATGGTGGGCTGCCATAGTGTTGGAATTGTGCCAACCACTTCCTCTACTCCCCCGGGTGTGACCATTGCGTTGGGATCGGTCCCCACCTCCTTGACGGTGGGCAAGACCTTCCAATACACGGCCACCGTTTCCGGCACGACGAACACCAACGTGACGTGGTTGGCGGGCGGCGTGATCGGCGGCAACGCCACGGTGGGTACGATATCGGCGGCGGGCCTGTACACGGCGCCCGCGACCATATCGAGTCCGGGGACGATCGTCCCGATCATGGCCGTCGCCCAGGCGGACACCACCAAGTCAGCCTCGGCCAACGTGACCATCAATATTTCGCTCACTACAGGTGTGCCCGGGTCCACAACGCCGTTGACTTCCACCACCATCTCGGCGAACGGCACGCAGCAGTTCACCGCCACGATTTCGGGTACCTCGACGACCGGCGTCACTTGGTCGGTGAATGGCGTCGTGGGCGGCAATTCCACGGTGGGATTCATCACCACCGGAGGCCTTTACACCGCGCCCACGTATCCTCCTTCGCCCACCACGGTCACCGTTACCGCCACCAGCACATTTAGCAGTTCCACCACTTCTTCGATCAGCGTAACGATAGCGGCCCCTCCCATCACCGTGACGGTGAATCCTACAGCCCTGAGCCTACAGACGAACAAGTCGGTGCAGTTTACCGACCTGGTCTCGACCACCAGCTCGGTACCGATTCACACCACGGTCACCTGGAGTGTGGAACAGATTGGGGTCACCTCGGGCGCGGACTATGGAAGCATCACCCAGACCGGGCTCTATACGGCTCCTGCCAATGTTCCTCTGGGGGGCCTTAATCCCATCCCCGTCTATGTGGTGAGCACGGAGGATCCCACCAAACAGGCCATTGCCTATGCGACCATTACTACGGCGCCCGTGCCCTTGGGGATTTCCACCACCTTGCTTCCTAACGGCAACGCGAATAGCTCCACCGCTTACAGCACTACGATTTCCGCCTATGGCGGTGTGCAGCCTTACACGTGGAGCATCACCAGCGGCTCTTTGCCGACCGGGCTGTCGCTGAACTCTTCCAGCGGCGTAATCTCCGGCACGCCCACGGTGGCGGGCGCTTACAGCTTCACCGCCACGGTGACCGATTCGACCACGCCGACACCCAAGACGGCGTCTGTGAATCTGAACATCACCATCAATCCGCAGTTGATCATTACCACGACGGCGTTGCCGAACGGCGTGGTGGGTGGCCCTTATAGCTCCTCCCTCGCCGCCACGGGCGGTGTGACGTCCTACACCTGGAGTGTTTCCCCGTCATTGCCCTCCGGATTATCGCTGAACGCCTCGACGGGCGCGATTACGGGCACCCCGGCATCCACCTCGGCGGGAATGTACAACCTCACCTTTAAGGCGACGGACTCCGGCACGCCCCAGCAGACGGCGACTTTCTCGACGACCATCACCATTTATACAGGGTTGACCATCACCTCGCTGCCGCTTACCAACGGTGTCGCAGGGGCAGCTTACAGTCAGACGGTGTCAGTGGGTGGCGGCACGGCGCCTTATACCTGGAGCCTCACGGGAACGCCGCCTGCCTCGACCTGCCTGGCACTGGCCAGCGCCACCACCACGACCGGAACGAATTCTATTACCGGGACCCCCGCGGCCGGTTGCGTGGGCACGTACACCTTTAACTTGCAGGTGACCGATTCCAGCACTCTGCAACAGACCAAGACGCAAGCGGAGAGCGTGATCATTTACTCGGCGTTGACCTTCCCCGCGGTAACGCTGCCCGGCGCGGCGGTGGGCACGCCTTATAGCAGCGCCTTGAGCGTGAGCGGTGGAACGGCGCCTTACCTCTGGAGCATCAGCAGCGGCATCCTGCCGTCCTGCCTGGCATTGGCCAGCCTGTCGACCGCGACGGGAGCTAATTCTATTACCGGGAACCCGGTGGCCGGGTGCGTGGGCGGCCCCTTCAGCTTCACCGTGCAGGTGACGGATTCCAGCGTACCGCCACAGACCAAGAGCCAGCCTCTGGGCATCACGATCTATCCGGGATTGACCATCACCTCAGCGGCGCTTCCCAACGGGGTGGCGGGCACAGCATACAGCCAGCCGGTGTCACTCGCGGGCGGTTTGGCGCCTTACACTTGGAGCCTCACGGGCACGTCGCCGCCACCCTCATCCTGTCTGGCACTTACCACCATGAGCGCCACGAGCGCCACTACGAATACCATTACGGGGACCCCCGGGGCCGGTTGCGCGGGCACGTACAACTTTACCTTGCAGGTGTCGGATAACAGCAGCCCGCAGCAGGTCAAGACGCAAGCGGAGACCGTGATTATTTACACGGCGTTGAGCCTCACCCCGCCCACGCTGCCCACCGCGGTGGTGAACACCACTTACACCACTACCACGCTCACCGCGACCAACGGAACCTCGCCTTACACCTATAGCATCGTCTCCGGCTCCGGCTCACTGCCGCCCGGGTTGACGCTGACCCCCGCGACGCCCACGACGTCAGCATCCATTGGGGGTACACCCACAACGGCAGGAACTTACACCTTCAAGGTGCAGGTGCAGGATTCCAGCGTTCCCCCGCAGCAGTTCCAGACCCAGTCCCTGAGTATCACGATTTATACGGCATTGAGCATCACCTCGTTGGCGCTTCCCAACGATGTGGTGGGCACACCTTACAATCAAACGGTGTCGGTGATGGGCGGAACGCCGCCTTACACCTATAGCTTCACGGGCGCAACGCCGCCCTCCCCATCCTGTCTGGCACTTACCACCATGAGCGCCACGAGCGCCACTACGAATACCATTACGGGCACCCCCGCGGCCGGTTGTGCGGGCCAGTACAGCTTCAACTTGCAGGTAACGGATTCCAGCGCCCCGGCGCAGGTCAAGACGCAAGCGGAGGCCGTGAATATTTACACTTTGTTGGTTTTCCCTGGCACCCCGCCGCTTCCCAGCGGCGTGGTGGGGACGGGTTACAGCGGCGGGATGAGCGTAAGCGGGGGGACGGCGCCCTACAATTGGAGCGTCGGCAGCGGGCTGCCCTCCTGCCTGGCCCTCACCAGCACGCAGACCTCGAACGGATCTAACTCCATTTCCGGGAGCAACGTCACCGCCGCGTGCGCGGGCACCTGGAACTTCACCGTGACGGTGACGGATACAAGCGTGCCGCCGCAAAGCCGGAACCAATCCCTGAGCATCGCGATTTATACGGGATTGACCATCACTTCAGGGCTGCTTCCCAACGGTGTCGCGGGGACACCTTACAACCAGACGGTCTCGGTGGGGGGCGGCACGCCGCCTTACACTTGGAACCTTCTCGGGAACCCGCCGTCCTGTCTGCAACTTGCCACCGCGAGCCCCAACTCCACGAGCGCAACTACCAATACCGTTATGGGGAACGTATCCGGTTGCGTGGGCGGCCCGTACAGCTTCCAATTATGGGTGAAGGATTCCACTCCCACACCGCAAATCCAGACGCAAAGTGAGAGCATTTACATCTACTCAGCGTTGACCTTGCCCTCGGCGACGCTGGCTGCCGGCGCGGTGGGGACGGCTTACACCGCCTCGATTCCCACTCCGACCACCGGCACCTCGCCTTACACTTATGCCCTGGCCACTGGCTCCGGTCCATTGCCCACCAGCCTGGGCCTCAATGCCAATACGGGAGCCATTACTGGTACTCCCTCCACGCCCGGATCGTTTAGCTTCAACGTGACGGTTACCGATACGAGCGTACCGGCCCAGACTGCCACCACGGGATTCACGATCCCGGTTTTGGGCGTCACCACCACGGGGCTATCCAGCGGCGTCGTGGGTACCGGTTACAACCAGACGCTCACGGCGGTCGGTAATGTCGGGACCTTGACGTGGAGTATCACCAATGGCAGCCTGCCGACGTGTCTGTCTCTTACCGCCTCATCGGGATTGATTTCGGGAACACCCACGTCCGTGGGCACATGCCTGGGCACGTACAATTTCACCGCGGTCGTGACGGATGGCACTTCGGGCCTGTCGGCGAGTAAGGCGCTCAGCATTACGATCAATTTGGCGTATAACATCACCACCACCACCGTCCCCAACGGCGGCATGGGAACACCTTATACCTCCACGCAGCTCACCGTGACCGGCGGGACGGGGACTTTGAGCTGGACCGTCAACTCCGGCGTGCTGCCCCCCGGGTTGAATCTCTCCACGGGGGGGGTCATTTCGGGCACACCTACCGCGGGCGGACAGTTTAACTTCACCGTGCAGGTGACGGATCAAAGCACCCCGAATAAGACGGCGACCCAGGGATACACCATCACGATTTTGAGCTTCGCGCCCACCACGATACCCACCGGCACCACGAATTCGGTTTATCCCACCGTGACGTTCACAGCGAGCAATGGCACGACGCCTTACATGTGGCAGAAGACAGGGTCGTTGCCGACGGGTATATCGTTTACACCCTCGTCGACCACGGCAACCCTGAGCGGCACACCCACCGCCTCAGGAACCTTCCCCATCACCGTGACGGTAACGGATTCGGCGGGGACGCCGCTGGTGGCGACTCAAAACTTCAACCTGACGGTCAATTCGCCTCAACCCCTGGGCTTCAACACCACGGGGATATACGATGGGACCGTCGGGCAGCCTTACAGCGCGACGCTGAACGCGAGTGGGGGGACGCCTACTTACCAATGGAACATCCTTCCCAACCTCCCGCCCTGCTTGACTCTGAGCAATGGGGTCGGAGCACAAGTGACGATTACGGGCACTCCGGCAGCCACTTGCGAGGGATCGTATACCTTCACCGTGCAGTTGATGGACTCGGCCAACCCCGCGCCGGGGATCGTGACACAGCAGTTCAGCATCAACATCAATGCGGCGGGGAACGCGGTTTGCGAGACGGGGAACGAGCAGAACATGATCGGGCAATACGCCTTCGAGTTGAGGGGGTTCAATGCCAGTGGATTCCAAGCCGTCGTCGGCTCGGTTACCTTGAACGGTACGAGTAACAACGGCCAGATCCTGGGCGGTGAGGTGGACGTCAACACACCCGGTGGCACTCACACCGTCACCACCTCGGTGAGCGGGACTTACACCTTGGGCGGAGACGGCCGCGGCTGCATGAGCATTACCGCCGGCGCCACCACTTACACCACCCGCATTGCCATGGGCTCGCCACAACCCGCTGGCACGGTACTCCAGCAGGGAAGTATCATCGAATTTGATGCGCCAACCTCCAGCGCGTTTATTGCCTCCGGCCCGGTATTCCAGCAGACCTTTGCCACTACTTCGACGAGCGCCAGCAACTTCACGGCGCTCAGTGGTAATTACTCGCGCCTGTTCACGGGCTGGGATTCCACCGCCGGTACCCGCATTGCTTGTGCGAGTACGCAAACGGAGAGTGGCGGCATCATCAGCAATTCGCAAAAGGACTGCGACGACGGGGGAGTTCTTAGCTCGAATACCGGCGCCGGGCTCTCCACGGGTATTTCCACGGGCAATCAGGGGACGTATACCGCTCCTGACGCCAATGGGCGGGTTACCGAAGCGACAGGTTCGGGAGCCACGGCGAATGCACGTGTCCTCTACATGAACTCCGCGGGCACTGCCGGGCTGGTGCTTACCACTGAAAATGGCGGCGCCAACACCGTGGTGATGGCTGGCCAGTTAGCTCAGCAGAGCGGGACGCTGGCCGCTTCCAACGGCTCCTTTGTCTATTACATGTCGGGGGTCAGTGGCACCTCGGGAGACAAGGTGGAATTTGGAGTTAGCACCACCACCGCAGCCGGAGCCGTAACCGTCCAAGACTATGAGAATAATGCGGGGGCGTACGAAAACAATGGCACCTTGAATTGCACTTATTCGGTTGCCACCAATGGCCGCGAAACGGTCAGCGGTTGTGGAACCGATTCTCCCATTACCTACCTGGTCAGCCCCACCCAGGGCTTTATGGTGGGCACAGATTCGTCCGTGGAAGCTGGGCAGACCCTCGCGCAAACGGTCCCCAGCGGCGGCTTCAGCGCTACTACGGTGAACGGCCAAACCTACTTTGGTGGCACCACAGAGGTGCTTAACCAAAACGGTGAGGTCGAAACTGACATCATCACGTTCTCGGGTGGTACGGAAGACACCCTCGCGGGGACTGGCACTTCTGACACCACCTCCACCAACTACCAAGAGGCAGGTCAAGTGGGTCCAATTGCGGAAGGCGGCAATGGTCCTACGATTGCCGCTGCTACCGGGTTCATTTCGCAAACCAAGAATAATCAGACGCAGGTTCAGGGCGTCGCCATCGACGCAACTCACTTCCTGATTACCAACAACCATGGCTCCTCCTGGCCTTCCATCTCGCTGTTAGGGCCAGCGAGCACGTCCACGGTCTCGGTAGTGATTGAAACCCCCACGACCGCTCAGAACGTGACGGTGAACGGGTCGGTCGCCATTGTAGCCGGAGTGGGCGGCACCACGGCGGAGATTGCTGCCGGCGTCACTTGGTCTGTAAACGGCATCACCAACGGCAACTCGACTTGGGGAACCATTACCGGTTCCGGTACGTCGGTCACTTATAACGCACCCAGCACGGTGCCCAGCCCGGCTTCGTTCACCGTTACCGCCACCAGCAACGCGGATGCGTCCAAGTCGGCTTCCCTCACCGTGGAGATCTATGGGGTGGGTCAAACGCCCGTGGCGATCACCACCACGACGCTGCCCCCCGGGACGGTGGGCGTATCCTACAGCCAGGGCCTGGCGACCAACGGCGGCGGCCAACCGCCTTACACTTGGACCATCATCTCGGGCGCGCTGCCCCCAGGGTTGATGCTGAACCTCGATACGGGGCAAATTACGGGCACGCCCATCGCGTTTGGAGGTTCGGGCCTCCCCGTGGCGGCTTCCAGCTTCACGGTCGAGGCGACCGATGCCAGCGCGTCGCAGCACACCGCGACCCAGGCGCTGAGCATCTCGGTGGCGAAGTCAACCACTGTCCCCAACGGGATTACGGTTTCGAACGGCAACGTCACGGGCGTCAACCTGAGTCTTTCTACGATGACCACCACCCTGGCCCTGGCGGATGTGGGCACGTGCATTGTGGGCATCAGTTGTAATGCGTCGGTGACGGGAATTCAAGTCTCCAAGTCAGGCGCCCAGACCTCCTCCTGCGCCAGTACCACCACGCCTGCAACCTGCACCGTCTGGCTGCTGGGGCAGGGCTTGACCAACGGCACAGGTTCCGCGCTGGCCTCCGGACTGGCCGTGCGCGTGACCGGGCCGAGCTCACCGGATGTGACGGTGAGCAACATATCACCCAATAGTCTCAATGGCAGCCTTACGAATATAACCTTCCTCATCACGGTGTCCCCATCGGCTGCCACCGGGAATAGAGATATTGTCGTGACGCTCGGAGATGGTGAAACACAAGTCTACATCGGTGCAATTCAAATTGTTCCATAGAGGGCGTGAGCAATGAAGATGAGAGTTCTGGTTCTCGCGGCAGTTTTGGTGGGCGTGTTAATGGCGATTTCGCCCGCTCGGGCCACCACCATGGTTTCCATGTCGATGGAACAGCTTACCCAGGCGTCCAGCGACATCGTGCAGGCGCACGTGGTGAGCCAGGTGAGCGAGTGGAACGCCACCCATACCCAAATTGTGACCATTACTACTTTTGAGGTTTCCCAAACACTTAAGGGAAATGCCTCCTCCAACATCCAGATTCGGCAACTGGGGGGCACCGTCGGCCACTTGACGCAAACCATTATGGGAGACGTCACCTTTCGGCCGCAAGGAGAGTACATTCTCTTTCTTGAACCTGCCGAGGGCTCCAATTACCGCGTGGTGGGGATGTCACAAGGCGCTTACCCTGTCTATACGGATGGCACATCACGCGAGGCACGGGTGATTCTGCCGCTCAACCAGACGCAGCTTCAAAGCATCCTGGGCGGCGGGGGAAATCCGGTGGGAACGGTTCCCCTGGCGGGATTTCACAAGTATGTGACCACCCTGGCGAGCGCCCCCATTCAGATCCCCCATGGGCTTTCCATGCCGGTGTCGATCGCCTCCACAGAATCACGCGGCGCCGGCCGCATGCATGTTTATGGGAAAACCACGGCGCAACTTTTCCCCAACAAAAACGTGGTGATCCCGGTGGGAACTCAGGTGGAAGGTGACGCGGTGCTGAGCGCGGGAGTCTGGACGATTCATTGGGACGAGTTGAATGTGCGCGGCGTTCATGCGGAAATTTCCGCGACGAGCCAGGAATCCGAGGGAAGCCTGCGGGGCAGGAATGTTATCCTAAACGTGAGGTGAGAACCGTGAGAGCGAGGCGGATCGAAATGAATCGCAAGAGACTATTGCTGGTTGGGGCGGCGATCCTCGGCGTCTTTTCCGCCGTGGGTTTGCTCGCCACTAATTTCCAAATTTACGAGGTCTCGGCCGGGAATTACGCCCTGACCATGTGGCCGGGTATAGCTCCCACGATCACCTGGAACGAGAATTTCACCGAGTCGGCAGTGCCATCCAATGTCACGGAAAACGCGGGTGTAACGGCCACGAACTCCCTCACCAACGCATTCAACACCTGGCAGAATGCCACCAATCCCACTGACCAAGCAGTGACAAACATCTCGTTTGCATTCGGAACGGCGAGCGCCTCCCTCCCGCAAGCGCCGACTCTGGACTGCAAAAACGTGATCGGCTTTGCGGATCCCAATGCCTCCACCGATTTCTCGACCGGGGTCATCGCCTTTGCCCTGATCTCGACTACCCCGAATGGGGATATCCCGGGGAGTAATTGTCCCGCCTACACGACGCCCTGCCCCATCGCCAACTGCATCATTGACGTCGATATTATGTTCAACCCCAGCCCCCCCATCCCCTTCCAAAGTTCCGGCACCGGGGGAGGGTTTGCGACTGCTAACGCAACGAGCAACCAGTACGACCTTCAATCCATCGCCACACACGAGATTGGACATCTCATGGGCCTCGACCATAGCAATATCGCCCACGCGGTCATGTATCCCTACGGGGATACAAGCTCCATTGGAGTTCACTCGAGTTTGTGGACCGATGATTTGGCGGGCGTCGGCCATTTGTATCCGGGCCCCGGCACGGCTGACGGTAGCGGGATTAAGGGGACGGTCACGCTGGGTGGCAACGGCCTTTACGCGGCCGTCGTCCAGGCCATTGATGCCACCACCGGCAACGTCGTCACCGAGTCGCTCACCGACCCCTCGGGGAATTACCAGCTGCGACTGTACAATGGCACCTACTACGTGTACGTTCAGTCCCTGGCCCCCTACACGTATACGGCCGGGACGCCTCCTACCATTACTCCAAATATGAATGCGGGGCCTTGCTGGCTCGGAAACTTTAAGGGGCAGGCGGGTTACGATTCCACCGGAGGCAATCAGTTCTCGAATGTCCTCAAGACTCCTCCCCCGACCAACTACACGGGGGCGTTTTACTGATCTTTTCTCCAAGAAAGAATCTTACCAGGGCCGGCCCGCAAGGGTCGGCCCTTTCCTTTTGGGCTGGTCCTTTTGCCCTGCCGACGTAGGGGTAGGGCTTGCCCTACCCCCTTCAATGTTGGGCGTGCCCGGTTGTGGGCCTGGGGCCTGCCGGATTGCGCCCCGATGCATCGGGGCGCAATCCGAATCGCCAATCCGAATCGCCTTGGAATCGCACTATTGAGAAGACGCTGGAAGGATTCAAAGAGGCGGGCGGTGAACCGGGAGAGAAACAACTCACCTTCGGGCGCCGGTGGGCCGGCCCCGTGGACATCGCCCGAAGCACTTTCGAGACGGACTAGGCGTGCGCTGCCACAGCACGTCGAGTTGCGGCTTCGACGGTTTTCGCTACCCGCCGGTGGTCAACCAGCATGGCCAGCAGGTCGCTCCTCTGCACTTTCTCGCAGAGGACGGTGCACATGGAAAGGGCGTTGAACGGCCGAATAAATTCATGTAGACGGCGTTGATAATCGCGGATGATTGCCGCGTCGCTGCCATTCCCATACACCCACGACCAGTCCGTGATCCAGCGCATCACCGTGGCGTGCCGATGCAGCGGGCTGCGCTGCAAGGGTTCGCTGGGGCGGAACAGTTCGGCTAGACAGTTAGGCGCTGTCAAAAAGACCAGCCGTCCACTGTGCAGCAGGGCATCGGTCTTGAGCCCGGTTTCACCCAGCCCATGCGCGATGTCCTTCAGGCAGGTGGGCCCTGCCATGATGACCACTTGCTGGCCGATTTCCAATCCGGCAGTAGAAAACTGCAAAATTTCGGAAAGGCTCTTTTCTTTCCGGACTACCAGGCGGCACGGTTCGCCCGGTCCCATCAGGCTACCGTGGTTCCACAAATCAAAACTCATATACGTATATTTTTGACGAAATCAGGAGGCAAGTCAACAGAACATCGAGGCCGAAGGACTTATTGTCCCTCGCGGTTTTGGCCAGGTTTCGCCTATTCTTCGCGCCGCTTATCGTAAGCATTCATGGGTTGTCAAGCATTATTTTTCAGTCGACAGTTGTCAGTCGTCAGTCGTCAGGAATTGCCTGATAGAGGTCCTAAGTGGGAAACTGGAAACCAGAAACTGGAAACTCGTGGCGCCCACTTGACCCGAATGAAGTTTTTCAGGTTAAATCTCCCACAGCTTACTCCTCTTGAATCCATGGGCGCGTAGCATTAGACTCTTGCTTCATATCCGGTCAACTTTAGGAGCCGACTCTTGTCTGCGTCCACTGCCACCTTTCACTCCGACCTCGAAAAGCTCATCCGAAAGTTTGAAGCCGACCAACAGTACTATTCTTCCAAGGACTATCTTGAGGCCCAAGCGCGCATGGACCTCATCACACCGTTTTTCAAGGCGTTGGGATGGGATGTCGAGAACGAGGCTGGCCTGCTGCATCACGACCGGGAAGTGCTGGTGGAAAAGGGCGACATGGAAGCCACCGGCCGCCCTGACTATAACTTCCGCATCGCCGGGCAGACCAAGTTTTACGTGGAAGCCAAATCGCCTTCCGAGCCGCTGGACACCCCCCGCCACATTTTGCAAGCGAAGGGTTACGTCTGGAACACCAAGAGCGTTTACTTCGTCATCCTCACGAACTTCGAGGAATTCCGTTTCTACGACGCCTCCGCCCAGCCCGACCCCAAGCGTCCTGATGAGGGTTTGCTGCTCAGCCTGCGGTACTCCGATTATCCGGCGAATGCGGAAAAACTTTGGGAATTCTCCCGCGAGCGTGTGGCAGCGGGTTCGCTGGAAGCGTTGCTCCCGAAAATCCGCCGGGCGCCACGGCTGCGCAAACAGGTTGACGACGTCTTCTTGGATGAAATGACGGGCTGGCGGGAAGACCTCGCAAAGAACATTCACAAGAACAATCCCGAACTCACCGCTCGGCAGTTAAACGAAGTGGTGCAGCGTCTGCTCGACCGGATTGTTTTCATCCGTATCGCCGAAGACCGCAAGGTGCTCGAGTACGGCCAGTTGCGGAGGGTGTTGGAAGACTGGGAAATTCACGGCGGCAAGTTCCACATTTTTGACTGGCTGAATGACCTTTTCCACAAGGTCAATGACGACTTCAACGGCGAAATCTTCAAGCCGCATCTTTCCGAGACCATCAAGATTGATTCCGAGCTGCTGGCGCGCATCATCAAGCGGCTGTATCCGCCCGAAAGCCCCTACCGGTTTGACGTGATCGGCGTCGAGCTGCTCGGCTCGATTTACGAGCGCTACCTTGGGAACACCATCCGCCTCACGCCCAAGCAAGTGAAAGTGGAAGAAAAGCCGGAAGTACGCAAGGCGGGCGGAGTCTATTACACGCCGCGCTACATCGTGGATTACATCGTGCGCGAGACCGTGGGCAAGGCCATTGAGGGTAAATCACCCAAGCAGATTGAGAAGATTCGGATTCTTGACCCGGCGTGCGGCTCCGGCTCGTTCCTGATTGGCGCGTTCCAATACCTGATTGATTACCATATAAAGTGGTATCTCGCCCATCCTGACCAGGAAGTGCGGCACGCGCACCCGTCGCTCGATTTCATGCGCGAAGTCCACACCGACCCCGACGGCGCGAAGCGTCTCTCCGTTTATCGCAAGGCCAAGATTCTACGCCATAACCTCTTCGGCGTGGATATCGACCCGCAGGCCGTCGAAATCACCATGATGAGCCTGTACCTGAAGGCGTTGGAAGGCGAGAAATCCCAGTTGCCGCCCAAGCAGCACATTCTGCCGGAACTGAAATACAACATCATGTGCGGGAATTCGCTGATCGGGCCGGATATTTATGATCAGGGCGTGTTGTTCGCGGAAGACGAACGCGACCGCATCAATGCGTTCGATTGGTCGGCTGTAGCGCCGGTGTCCCCACCGGCGACCGGCGATGGGGACATCGCCGCTACAACAACGAATCGCCGCGCGCAGGGTGCCGCGCCATCCGAACGTAGGGGCGGTTCGCGAACCGCCCCTACACCGGGCGACGTCCCCCCCTCCATCGGCCAAGTCATACGCTCTGGCGGGTTTGAGGTGGTCATCGGCAACCCACCGTATGGGGCGGAACTCCGGGAAGCGGATATCAATTACCTCCGGAAAACTTATGTGACCGCGACCAGCGAACTTGATACGTACGGTCTTTTTATCGAAAAGGCCGCGAACGTGTGTAGGCCGCACGGTCGCATGTCCATGATTATTCCAACAGGTTGGTATAGTGGAGTCAGATTCTCGCCCCTCCGACGCTTTGTGGCGTGTCACACGGACCCGAAAAACTTCGTAAACCTGCCTTATGACGTTTTCGAGGCATGGGTGGACACGACCGTCTTCGTCGGCGCAAAGCGCGCGAAGCCTCTTGACTGGCCCCGGCGGGTTCCGTGTAATGTCACCCTCAGGACTTTTCCGAAGCGCCATAAAATTCACGCTGTTGCAGAATTTGACGAAGATGACAAAACCGTTGATTTCACCACTTGGTTTGCCAATGGTGGGGACGAATTCCTGACCTATGCTGATACAGCTTCAAGTCAGTTGATGGCGAAAGTCCAAAATATCAGCAGGCCGATGGAGGAGTTCGCTGACATCCAAAGGGGCGTAACTCCTTTCAATCTCAGCGATGCCCCCGACCACAAACACAGCGTCCGCGCCTTTGCAGGTACAGTAAGAAGGTATTCAGTGGATTCAGGCGAGCGGAGGTTTATAAGGTTTGATGAGACCCTTGCCGAACCAAAACCCGAACGCTACTTTAAAGGGCCACGACTTCTTCTGCGAGAGCTTATCAGTCGGAAATTTCAGTTGCAGGCGGTAAAAGTAGTAGAGGATTTCGTAACCAATAAATCGATGCAAAGCATCCTACAGTTGCCCAACGCTCCCGATTTGAACTACCTCCTCGGCTGTCTTAACAGCAAGCTTCTCTCGTGGTATTTCTTGAAGCGTTCAAACATCGCGCAACGAGACGACTTTCCCAAGATTGTCCTCAAGGAGACGCGAAATCTTCCTATCTACCCCATCAACTTCTCCCACGCCGACGACAAATCCCGGCACGACAAGATGGTGGAACTCGTTGACCGGATGCTGGAACTGAACAAGCAAAAGCATTCGGGCAGGCTCGCCCCCTCGCAACTTGAACGCGTCGACCGCGAGATAGCCGCAACCGATGCGGAAATTGACAATCTGGTTTTCGAATTGTACGGGATCACCCGCGAAGAGCGAAGAATCGTCGAGGGTGGATAAGGTGCTTTATGCAGAATGTACTCATGCTGGCGTTCACGGGCATCATCGCGGTAGCTACGGTGTGGTACGCGGTCGTCACGAGACGTCTATGGACAGAAACAAAGCGGTCCGCAGATGCTGCGAAGGCATCGGCAGATGCGGCGAAAGTCTCGGCAGATGCGGCAACGAGGTCCGCAAACGTAACCGCTGCCCTGCATCGGCCATATCTTGGTGTCTCCGCACTTCGGCGAGACAACGACTACAATGCCGACATGTGGGTGATCCGGTGTTGTGTGAAGAACTACGGGACGCTTCCCGCCGCTGAAACGAGGGTCGAGGTTTCAGTCGAACGCGACGGACACGGGGACTTTGCGAGGGGGCCTGTCAGCAGCGGCTGGGAAATCCTTCCGCAGGGGGAATTCTCGGGCTTCCTTCAGTTTGGCATTGGCCAGAAAACACGTAATGAAATCTCGGCGGCCGAACCAATGGTCGCGCGAGTCAAGATCACTTACCTCGCGCCGGGAGGCACCCGTTGCACCCACAATGCAAAATTCCTCTACGACCGGACGACCCGAAACTTCAGGCCGGGGCCCTCTGAGACCAACGCTTGTAACGAATAACCTTCAGCGTCCGCTTCCAAGTCCGTGCGTCAAGCTCGGACCGGCCCAAGGGCAGGGCACGACAAGATGGTGGAACTTGTTGACTGGATGTTGGAATTGAACAAGCAAAAGCATTCCGGCAAGTTCGCCCCCTCGCAAGGGTATGAGCAGCAGCAAGACCCTACCGTGCTGAACTGATTAGATATCATCATCTTCCTTCGGACGCACGCTCCTCAAGATGGGCTCAACCTGCCGCTTGAAGAGCGGGAGGTTCGTCTGGGTGACCTCCCAAACCGCAGCGAGCCGAACACCCATATAGTCGTGAATCAGAACGTCGCGCAGGCCAGCGATGCGCCGCCACGGGACTTCAGGGTGGTGGGAGCGTAGGTCGCGGGACAGCTTCTTGGAAGCCTCGCCGATGATCTCCAATTGACGGATCACCGCATCCTGCCAGTGGGGAGTCGACATGAATTCGTGGCGACCCACAACAACGTAAGACTCAATCCGGGCAATGGCATCCAGGATGTGCCGGAGATAGACTTCATCCCCCTTCATAGGCTGACGGCTTCGCTTAGAACCTGATCGCGGAGATAAGGGCTGATCGAGTCTTCGGTGACCACGTCCACTTTGCAGCCGAGCAAGTCTTCCAGATCTTGCTTGATGGCGATAATGTCGAGCAGGCTGGCTCTGTCACCGACCGAGACGAGCAGGTCAACATCGCTGTCGGGTCTCCCCTCACCGCGCGCGCGCGATCCGAACACCCGCACCTTCCGAGCTCCGAACCGCTCGGCGACAGACAGAATTTCGTTGCGCTTGTCATCCAGCACCTTGTCGATGGCCATGGTTCACCTCGCACCCAGGAAAGTTCGGCGGGAAGGTGCATGGTCTAGTATAGGGCGAGTAAGGCTTGAATGCACGAACAATTGGCTCGCGCTCAATCGCGGCTAGGTACCAGAGGCAAAGGGACGACGAAGAACAGGGGCAAGTGGTTAGTGGCAGGTGACGAGCAGAAGGGCGGGCGCGAGCTGAAAGCGCGCGCACGCGGAGGATAGGCCCGAGGGAATCCGCATGTCCCCCGGCTCGATGAAAACGGGCGTGTGGTAGAATTGATTGGCGGTTCCGCAGGAGCACTCGTGATGATGGACGGATTGGAGCGAATTCAGTTTTTCGAGATTGATGAGGTGAAGGTATGAGCGACGACGCGGAGGTTGAAAGATTCCAAGAGGGCAACCAGCCGAGGATGCGCGAGGTAACGAAGGGCTATCGCCCCACCCAGCCGGTTGACATGACCAACCTGAAGATTCCGAAAAACCTCTGCGATGCTGCGGTTATGCCCCGAAACGGCGGCAACTCACCCCGCGCTTCCGCCGAACCAAAGAGGGATTGAGCGGCAGAGGCTCTGGTTATGATAGTAGATGTAAAAACGAGGAAAGCCCCGCGCGACTATCTAATATCTCCGCCGCTCGGAGGGCAGCCACAGTCAGTGATTTGCTGACTGTGGGCCTTTCTTATCACCGCTCCCCCCGTGTGGCACCCGCGGCCCGTCGATGCTTCCAACACAAAGGGAAGAGCCCACGGTCAAGAAAGCATTGACCGTGGCTACCACGTACTTGAACCTGAAAACTCGCAAGTCGCGGCGAGTTTCGAATTTCCAGTTTCAAGTTTCGTCTTTTGCCTGCCCCGTCATGCCGGCGCCGCGCCGTGATCCTTGATCTTCAAATGCTCGCCGCCCCGCAGCGCGGATTGATGGGCGACGATGCCGGGCAGCGTGTACGCGATCGCTTCGTAGACATTCACGCGGGGCCAGCGATCCTCCACGATAGAGCTGATGAATTCGTGCGTCAGGAAAGTGTGCGAGCCCCCATGCCCCGTCGGCACGCGCATCGGTGGGGGCAGCACTTCCCAGTGCGTGGGTTCGTGGTACGCTCGGGACCGCACCGCTCCTTCCGGATAGCCGTTGGCGTCGATGACCGTCTTGCCCTCCTTGCCGATTTGGACCACCGTATCCGGTGAACCCTCCGGCCGGCCCATGATGTAGGACATGCGGTCGCCATAAATCGCGCCGCGCTCAGTGCCGCCCGTGGCCACGTGCCAGAACACGGAGATGCGCGAACTGTGCCCGCCGGAAGTCTTGAAGAAACCCGTGGTGTTCCAAAAGGGATTCCCGTACTCGTTGGTGGCCAGGATGGGGTGGCCGTCTCCCCAGCCAATGGCCTCGACTTCCACCAGGCGCTCGCCGGTGATGGGAACCACAATGCCCACGCAGTGGGTGGGGTAATGCATCGGCGGGAAGCCGTGGCGCCACGTGGGAAACCCGCGCTCATCGGTCATGATGGCGATCAGTCCCTCGTGATGATATTCCGCCTCGGTGTAGAAGATCGTGCCGAATTTCCCCTGGCGCGCCCACTCGCGGCAGGTGATCACCTGGGGCCGATAGTAGCTGGTCTCCGCCATCATGTATTTCATGCCCGTTTTCTGGACGGTTTCCACCAACAACTCCAACTCCTCTTCGGACATCCCCGCCGGCACCGCGCTGATGGCGTGTTTGCCCACCTTCATGGCTTCCGTCACCATCCATACGTGCAAGGGCGCGGGCGTGAACACGGCCACCGCATCCAGCTCCGAGTGCTTGAGGAAGGCGCGGAAATCCTTGTATCGCGCCGCCGGGCCGTAATGCTGCACCAGGCGGTCCAAGCGGTCCTCGCGCAGGTCGCAGACTGCGGTGACCTTGCAGTTGGGATCCAAGTGCCATTGGAATTCCGCGCCAAAGTTCCCCCCCACCACGCCGATTCTCACCACCTGGTCACTTGGTACGCGCGGAACGAGCCCGCTGGCCGCGAAAGCTCGCGGGACCGCCGCTGTGGCCGCCGCGGCGCCAATTCCTTTTAGAAAATCACGGCGTCCAATAAGTTGAAGAGTATGGTCATTCGCCATGCGAGTTTCTCCCTTCTTTGCTATCCATCAATCGTATCCGCACCACGTTGCTATACCCACGCTCCAAAGCTGTGGATGCCATGCTCACGCCGTAACCCAGGTCGGTGTAGGCCCAGAGATTGTCGATGTAGAACTGAACTTTGCCGTCGGCAAGAACCTCCACGCGGGCGGCGGCGCTGGCATCGGATTCCGCCCTGACTTGGCACGGCGCGTCCGCCCCGGCACACGCGGCGGACCAGATGTTTTCCTTGAGGCTGCGGAAGTCATTGGTGCCACGCCCGCCGATATCGTTTGGCCCGAAGAGAAAGAAGTCTCTGGTGTCTTCGCTCCAGGGGCCCGCGGGCGCGTGGCGGTAGGTTTGAGGGGCATAACGCGATTGCCGTCGCGCGGTTCCTTGCGGCCTGCCAATGTGGTCCTTTGGATAGCCGGACCAGGGAGCTTTGCGGTCCCAGCTCAATTGGTCGATGGCACTCGAAAGCACATAGCTGAGCCCAACTTCATTGGCCGCCTTCACCGGGTCGTGCAGCGTGTACGCGGTGGTGATTAAACCCTGGCCGTCAATCCTGATTTCAAGCTCCGCGCTCATGCCGGGGCCGGAACCGTGGCGGGCCACGTGCGCTCCCACCAGATTGATCACCACTTCGTCCGCCGTCGAGGCGTGGCGCATACTGATCAGCCACCAGGGGGGCAGCGGCGGGGTTCCCAGATTCAGGAACGGTCCACCTTCCACGATTTTCTTGCCGCGAAATGCTCCCTCGGAAATCAGCCCTGTCGCTTTACTGAAAACGATGCGGAAATTTGCGCCTTGCACGGTCAGCGATTGATTGTCTTCCGAAACCTTCGGCGCGGGGCCCTGGGGGCCGGGGAAGGTCACTACGCGCTTGCCGATGCGGATGCGGAATTCATCGATGGACATTTTGTCACTGCCGTAGAACTGCATTTCCAACATCTCCCCATCACGCCAATCGCGCGCAGGAACGCGGATGACGCCCTCTGCACGCGGTGCGCCTTCTAGCGTCACTTGAGACGGTGCTGCTCCCCCCACCCGGCAGAGCACCCTGAGTTCATTGAGATTGGTGTGATTGAACCAGTTCCTTACAGGAATCAGCAAGGGCTGGCCTGCGCCGGGGTTGGGGATCTCGCTCTCGACAATGCGCACTGGTGAATAGGCCTTCCTGGTTAACCAATACTCGGGCTTGGGCCGGCGCCATTCGTCTACGATCCCCCACTCTCCGTAGCCCACCGTTGAATCGGGAAGCTGAAATACTTCTTCAAAGCCGCCCCAGATTGCGCCGCCCAGGCATCCCTCGGAAGGGTAAGCGTTTTCCCAAAACTGCTTGATGAATCGTCCCCAGTAGTTCCGCACGCCTGGGTCGCGCTTCAACGTGTCGGCGTTATAGCAGGCGAGGTGAATGCACTCGTCGTTCAGCTTCGGAAAATCCTTCGACGTCAGGTCGCCGTCAAACTTGGGGTAATGCTTGCTGTATATGTCGTAGGCATCGAAGCTGTCAGTGACCGTATCAGGGTAGCTGAATATGGTCGGGCGCGAGGTGTCCTCCGCCTTGACGTACTCGCGCTCCTTGGCGAAATTCGTTCCCCAGTGACTCTCGTTGCCCAGCGACCAGATGATGACCGAGGGATGGCTGCGGTCGCGCTCGATCATCTCGGCAAATTGGTTCAGAAAGCGGGGAGTGAAATCGGGGTTCGATTCGGTGCGGGCGGCAATCGACCAGGCCTGGTTGACAAAGCACACCGCCGTTTCCTCTTCCACATAAATCCCCACGCGGTCGCACGCTTCCAGAAAACTTTCGGTGGGAGGGTAGTGCGAGGTCCGGACAAAGTTCACGTTGGCGTCGCGCAGGAGAAGCGCATCCTGCGCGTCGATTTCCGGGGTTACGGAGCGTCCCCGCAGCGGGTGGGTGTCGTGCCGGCAAACGCCGCGCAGCTTGACCTCCTCGCCATTGACATAAAGTCCGTTTTTGCGCCGCTCGACCTTGCGGAAGCCGAACTCCCTCAGATGCTTCTGGATGCCCTGGGTAATCGCGACCCCGGTAACCTGGAGTTTGTAAAGATTCGGATGCTCGGAATCCCACTTTCGCGGCGCAGCAACAGGAATGGCAACGACCGCCTCCGGCTTCTCCGCCGTGAGAACGATTGAACTCGGATCGAGGGCAACGATTTTCCCCTGGGGATCGGTCAATTGCAGATTCAGCGTGGCCGACGGCGCTTCGTGAAACGCCGTCGCCGCGGTCACTTTGAGCTTCGCGTCCCTGTATGCCGAATCGAAGTCGGTCTCAATGTGCAAGCGCGTGAGGTAATCGGCGGGCAGAACCAGCAGCTTCACTCCCCGGAGGATTCCCCCGATGTAATGCTTCGCGTAGTTGCTGGCGTAGGATATCTCATCGGCGCGATCGGTAACGCCGACGGTGAGCCACGCGGCTTCTCCCGGCGTCACGAACTCGGTGACGTCGCAATCCCAGGAGGTGAATCCGCCGTGGTGCTCGCGCACGAAGTTGCCGTTCACCCACACTCGCGCGTAGCTGTAAACGCCATCAAAGCGCAGGAACACCTTCTTACCCTTTGCGCCGGCGGGAATATGCACGGAGCGCTTGTAGGCATACTCGCTGTCCCTGGCGATCGGATGCCCCTGGGCAGTGAGTTCGCCGGGGACAGTCACGTCCGTCCACGCCGCCGGGTCCACGCGGTTGGACCAGAATTCTGGCGGAGGGAGCAGGCTGAACTTCCACGCGCCCGCCAAGTCCGTAACGTGGGGGGAAACGCCTGCAACCTCCGTGGGGATGGGCACGATAATAGGTCTCGGCCATACGGGATTCGCGTCGGGGCCGCCCGCGTTAGGGGGAGCCGGGCTTTGTCCGGCGGGCATAGGTAGCCCGGTTGCGTTAAGCGTCGCGAGAGCCGCTCGATCGTTGAATGCCAGAGCTGAGAAAAGGGTTGAAGATCCAAACGTCCGCACAAAGTTTCGTCGGTTCATGAAAGGGTTCCTATCTGAGGATTTCTCAAGGCCGCACCCGTTGTTCACGCAAGGTTGAAACTGCCGTCATGTGCGAATCTCGCGAGGACGAACCTACAAAGAATTGGTATTCACCGGGAAGCACGTGCCAATTGTTCGCCTCGACGTCGAAGATGGCGAGCATGCGCGGATCGATGGTCAATTGCACATGCCCGACCTCGCCCGGGCGAAGCTCCAACTTTTTCCAACCCACCAGGCGTTTCGGTGGTTCTCCGGCGCTTGCCGGCATGCCCAGATAGACCTGTGCTGTCTCCCCACCTTGGCGCGCTCCGGTATTCGCGACGTCGAAACTCACCACAACTTCTTTCCCGGCGGTGACCTTGAGGTTGGAATACTGAAAGCGCGTATACGACAATCCATAGCCAAATGGGAACAGAGGGTTTTTGTGCTCGGCGTCGTACCACTTGTATCCAACTTTCAATCCTTCGTCGTAATGAACATCAAACACCGGATAAGGAGTATCGGGAGCGGCGCCCTGGGGCGCGGAAGGGGGCCGGGGCAGAACCGAATGAGGGAGGTCGGCCTCGGTGCGAGGGAAAGTGATGGGCAAGCGGCCTTCCGGATTGGCATCGCCGAACAACAGGTTGGCGATCGCCGGCCCCCCGAAGCTTCCCGGGTACCACACTTCCAGGATCCCCGCGACCTGGTCGACCCACGGCATCAGGACGGGGCCGCCCGTTTCCAGAACCACAATTGTGCGGGGATTGGCCGCGGCAACTTGAGCAATCAGTTCATCCTGATTTTCGGGTAAAGACAGGTTGGGGACGTCATGGCCCTCTCCCGTCCACTGATAGGCAAACACGATGGCTACCTCTGAAGAACGGGCCAGCCTGGCGGCGGAGGGAAAATCTGTTCCCGCATCGTATTGAACATTGGCGTTGGGAACCTTGGCCTGAATCGATTTCATCGGTGAGGACGGGTCCCAGAACGGACCGTGCGGCGCCGGCAGTGCATTCCCGCCCGGCGGATAGACCAGCGAGGACCCGCCGCCGGCGAGCACACCCACATCCGCGTGGGAGCCGATCACGGCAATCGAGTGCAGGTTCTTGCTCAAGGGAAGTATTTGGTCTGCATTCTTGAGCAGAACCGCTGATTCTTCCGCCGCCCGCTGGGCCACTGAGCCGCCCGCAGCAAGATCGACGGGTTCCACTTGCGGGGGATGGTCGATGAGGCCGTGGGCGAACATGGTTCGCAAGATATCGTGGACCATGCTGTCCAATCGCGCTTGTGGCACTTCACCCTTTTCCACGGCTTCTTTGAGCTTGGGACCGTACATCCCAAAATTGCGATCTACGACCACGGCCCCCGGTTTGTACGGATTGCCGGATTCCTGGTCAAGCCCCGCCGTGGCCGCCTCCACGGTGTTGTGGACCGCACCCCAGTCTGACATTACATAGCCCTTGAAGCCCCAGTCGCGCCGCAAAACATCCGTCAGCAGGAACTTGTTCTCGCACGCGTGCGCGCCGTTGACGAGATTGTACGAGCACATCACTGCTCCTACGTCCGACTCCGTAATGGCGAACTCAAAGGCCAGCAGGTCCGATTCACGCATGGCGCGGGGCTCGATAACGGAGTTCGCAGACATGCGTGCGCCTTCCTGATCGTTCACGGCGAAGATGTGGCTGGTGGAGATGATGCCCTGCGATTGAATGCCGCGCAGTTTTGCCGCCGCCATTTTCCCGGCCAGCAGCGGGTCCTCGCCCATCCACTCGAACGTCCGCCCGCCGCGCGGTTCGCGCGCCAGATCCACGCCGGTTCCAAGATGGACGTTGAAGCCCTGCTGGCGCGTCTCGCGGCCTATCACCACTCCTACGTCATGGGACAGGTTCAGGTCCCACGTGGCGGCCTGAGCGAGGCCGGAAGGGAAGGCGGTGGACTCGCCGTGCGGCCGCTTGCCCAAATTGGTCACACCTAATCCCGAACCAATCTCCTGCTGGTCAGGAATGCCCAGGCGCGGCGCCCCAAAGGCAAAGCCGTCAGCGCCCAGTGACCCTTTCGGCGCCTGTATGTTGCGAAATGTGGGATAGCCCAAATACCCGGTTACGACGGCGATCTTCTCATCCAGCGTCATTTGCTTGATAACCAAGCTGGCGCGCTGATCGGGGGGGAGATTTTTGTTCATCCAAGGCCGGGCAACGGATTGTGGCGGGGGTGGAGAATTCACGCGTGGGGAAGCCTGCCACCACGATTGCTAACAAGATCCCGAGCCGGAGTTTTGGGGATTTCGTGAGTGATTGCAGCATCATATCGGCATTCTCTTGGCAGATCAGAACAGGAACGGTCTATGAGGACTTTCCGAAGTGGTCATAGGCCTTGCAGAAGCTGTCCTTTGTATCACAAGAAAGCCCGCGCGCCAACACCATGGCGATGGGTTAATTTGGAAGTCCGGGTTAGGGAATTTGGGGAAGAAAAGTTACGATGTGCGACGGGCCGCCGATGGGGCGGCCCGTTTCATCAAGTGGTCTTTATATGCGGAATGCCCCGAGGGCACGCTAGAATGAAAACGTCACCATAAAATCGATGCGCCGATTGGCAGCCTGAGTAGATCCACCGCCTCCGCCACCCCCGCCGCCGCCCCCACCGCCGGGGCCGCCGCCACCGAAAAGCCCACCTATTGAGTTCGACTGGCCAAACAAGGGCGAGCCGATGAGCCCCTGGCGCGGCCCGAGGTTCACATTGTTAAAGAGATTCCGGGCGTTGGCGCTGAGCGTGAGGTTAAAACGCCGATTTGTGTTTTGTCCCCCGCCGCCGAAGAAACCGCCGCCCCCGCCGCCTCCTCCACTCAGCCCGCGAGGGCCAAGGCCGCCCCCGCCGCCCCCACCGCGGCCACCGCCTCGATCGGGGCCACCTCCCCCAGGGCCACCAAAGCCGCCGCGCCCCGTGGATGTCTGTCTTCCGACCTCTTTTCCAAAGCCAAAGGTCTTGCTGAGCCGGAGGTTAAAGGTGAATTGCCCGGGATTATCGTAGCCGTAGGGGGGAATGAGGGACAGGGCGGTGGTTGGAGAAGTATTGAAAGTGGTCCCCAGCGGACACGTAGGGCTCACCGTGCACGGGGAGCCCAATGCCGGCCGGGCATTGAAGGAACCCGTCCCGAACAAGTCCTGGCCCACGCTGACATTGAAAGGCGATCCGGAGGACGCGACCACGAAGGGACTGAGGGTGAATCGACGGGGCAGGTTCCAACTGCCGAAAATTACCACGCGGTTGCGGACGTCAAATGCCGCCCGCCCATAGTCCTGCCGGATGTCGTACGGGTTCATCACCAGGCCCCCGCCGCCACTGGTGTCGGAGTCCGCGTAGCTGAGCGTGTAAAACCCGCCGAGCGACAGCTTGGTGCCCAATCGCAAGTTAAAATTGGTAATCACCTGGTTTTCGTTGAAGAGGCCACCGGACTGGAAATCGTAAATGTTTCCGGCGGTGGGATTGGGGCGAATCCAAGTTTGAGGTTGCCCCAATGCAAAATTTCCGGTTTGCAGAGGCGCATTGATATCGTTGGTGATAAGTTGATGGACCCCGTGCGCGTTCAAATAAGTTACCGAAATCGTCGCATTCTTTGAAACTTGCTGTTCGATCCCCAGTGCCGACTGCATCGTGTAGGGAGCCCGTAAATGGGGATCAATTTCGTAGCGGGTGGGCGTTTCGCTGGATAGGCCGCTGAGGCTGCTGACGCTGGGGATGAGGGGGAAAAAGGTTGGGGAGGGAACCAGGTACGTCTCCTCGTTCGTGCCATTCAAGCGCTGGGCTTCGAGTTGGAGGCTTTCCGAGAACCGATCATAGAAAACTCCAAAGCCGGCGCGTATAACTGTCTTCGCCGCCGCATTCTTATGGCGATTCAGACCCCAGGCAAAACCTATGCGCGGCGCAAAGTCGGAATGATCGGAAATGCCTGTTTGCGATTCCCAGCGTAAACCCAAGCTGAGTGTCATACTGGATTGAAGCTTCCAGTCATCCTGTGCAAACAGTCCCACATCCACCATGTTGAGGGAGGCGAGGGGGTTCCCCGCGACGAGGAGGAACTGGCTGGGCCCGCTCGTCTCGCAATTGGTTCCTCCACTATTTTCACATGCTTGGAGCTTCTGTTCGGCTATTTGGTAGGAAGATTGTGGAGCAGGAGGTGTA
>Ga0326728_10005582_pt1 | contig 35024 bp, 32 predicted proteins | sample MB3enrmetagenome_FD_207602 | JGI IMG/M metagenome (GOLD analysis project Ga0326728, IMG submission 207602) | Lab enriched peat soil microbial communities from McLean, Ithaca, NY, United States - MB31MN | ecosystem: Environmental > Terrestrial > Soil > Wetlands > Peat | place: USA: New York...
GGAGGAAATGTCGGCCTTAGCGCCTTTACCTCCGGTATTTCAGCGGGAGTTGCGGAGGGCGTAGGCGGCGCGATAGCCGGAACCAATTGGTTTTCAAATCTCCAGCCGGAAGAGAAACTTTTCGCCGGACTCGTTTCACATGTCGGAATTGGGGCTGTGACGGGCGGCATAACCTCTGAAATTGTGTGCGGGCAATTCATTCACGGGTTCGGGCAGGGGGCGTGGACTGCGGCTTATGGGTCTATTTTTAACTGGAGTCTCCATACTGCCTTTGGTAGTGTACTCAGTTTCTTCAGTAATGTATTTAATGTATTTTCTTTGGATAGCGATGGCAGCTATTATGGTAACGCAGTAGGGGCCGGGGTCGGCGGTGTCGTTGGTGCTCCTCTTTTCCCTCCTTGCGGGTCGATTGTTGGCGGTGTTGTTTTTGGAGCGGTCGGTGGTGCAATAGGAGGGACCTTATTCCCGAACGAGTCGGCAGGCATGCTCAATTCTGGTGAGGGTATAGAAATTTACAAAGATACGTACGGAGTTGCCCCTCCTGGTCCTGATCCATACGGCTTTCAGTTAAGGATAAATCTGCAAGGCATAAGTTTTTGATCCGCTTTTTGATCCTCCATAATAGGAAGCCAGAACTATAGGTGTACAATGGAAAACAATCTGAATTCTCAGCCGAGCAGTGTGATTCGAATCACTCGTGCCTCTCAATATACTAACTCCAAAACTTTTTACCATATACTTATTGATAATGAAAAATGTCAAAGTCTTCGGGACGGCGAATCAGTCCTCCTGTCAGTACCGCTTGGACATCATGTACTGAACATACGAGCCGGCTTGCTCAAAAGCAGGTCTTTCGAGGTCTATGTCGAGCAGGGCAAAGAGCTGTCGATTCTGGTCGATTGCCCTGGTTTTACCGCACGAAATTCAACATATTTGTTTTTCCTGTGCGGAATTCTCACAGCATTAGGGAGGATACTAGCCGGTTTGCTCGGAGGGGCGATTGGTGGCGGAATTGCGGCATGGTTTGTAGCTACAAGGGCCAGTCGGCCCCGCCTCTACTTTACGAAGAAGGGGTCGGACCAAAGCAAGTAATTGAAAACAACGTGAGTAGTCTCATGCCTCACTTTGTAAGTATTTGAATTTACAGGGCCGGCACTTCAAAAATACCCCGGTTTTGCCGGCTTAAGGGGCGCGAAGAGCATTGCGAGCACAGAGTGAACTTCATTAATCTGACGGAAGGGCTGAAACTTTGGAGATGTGTGGCCTAAACACTTTTTCCCTTAACACCGGGCCGAGGGCCGAGATATGAGTCGAATCAAGACAGCAGCGGTGATACTACTAATGCTTGCGGGGGCATTCCGGGCGGGTTTTTAGATTCCGCCCCGGCAGCCAACCCAACCAACTACGTCTATTACGGCAACCAGTTGATAGAGGTCGATTTCGACTACGGAAGCTTCATCATATATGAGTACGACGGGAACGGAAACCTCGTATCGAAAACACCGGGGGGATCTGCAAGCCAGTCTTACACTATAATGGCGAGCGTGGCGTCCGGCAGCGGGATGGTTTCGCCTTCCGAGCCGCCGGGCATCAGGGTCGTCAGCGGGAGCAATTACACCTTCACCATCATACCCGATACCGGTTCCTGCATTACTAAAGTGATGGTTGACGGAAGCCAGACAGGATCCCCCGAAAGCTATACTTTCACCAATGTGCAGGCCAACCATTCGATCTCGGCGACATTTGCGGCATGCACATTTCCCATTACGGTCACCGTAAACGGCAGCGGCACAGTCAGCCCCGGCTCGGCCAATGTCGCCTGCGGCGGCAGCCAGACCTTCACGATAACCCCCAACACGGACGTTTACGTTGACGGCTACTACCCAGGGGAACATCGGAAGCGTCACCATCTCCAACGTCATCGCTCCCCATTCATTAACGGCCAACTTTCAAACCTCGACCTACACCATCTCCACCTCCACCATGTAGACGTACGGATCGGCCTCGATGTATTGTCTTCTAGATTCTCTTCGATTTACCTGACCCATGTCACGGTTTGGCCCAGCAGGGAGAACCCGATATAACCTCTTACCTTTAGCCGGTTTTCTCCATCGAGCCACAGCTTGCATCTGTACTTTGCTCCATCCTCGGGATTATAAATCCTTCCGCCTTCCCACCTGTTGCCGCCGATGTAACGGAATCCCTCAATAAGGGGCAACCCCAGTAAAGGACGCGTTCTGAGCAACGGGTCGGGGTTATGGACATCAACCTTAGGGAGCCCTGCCAGACCGTGCTTTTCTGTGGACGGATAGTTCGGTTCGCTCATGTAGGATATCTTACCGCAGTATTCCGCACCGCATTTATAGAACTCAAATTTTGCCTTCCCATCAGTCAGACTCCAAAACCCGAGGATCGCGTCTCCATCGGCTCCATTTGCATTGGAAACCAAAAGAATAATCAAGGTCAGCGCTACGGATGAGATGATACTGAGGGGCCTCATTTCCTGCTCCGATTCGCCTCTATCCCCCATACCCTGTCAGTAAGCCAAACAAATGAGGGACAAAGGAGGAATTTGATTACCAGCCGGCTCGGACATATCTTTTATTTGCCCGGCTCACGCTGTGATTTTTTAAGCCCAACGGGGATAAACGTCAATGCTACATTCCCATCCCGATGAATATGTCGGCAGTTCCGTCAGAAGATGTCCGTGGGTGGACCTGAGAAAGCCTGAGTATGTAGAATACCATGATAAAGAGTGGGGTGTTCCGGTTCATGATGACCGGCTGCTGTTTGAGTTTCTCACTCTGGAGGCCTTTCAGGCAGGTCTGAGCTGGCATACGATTCTAAAGAGAAGGGATTGCTTCTGCATAGCCTTCGAGCGATTCGATCCTGAAAAGGTTGCCCGCTTCGATGAGGCAAAAATCCGCGAACTTCTTTCAAACCCCGGGATCATCCGCAACCGTGCAAAAATTCTCGCCGCAGTAAATAACGCCGGAAGGTTCCTTGAAGTTCAGGAAGAATTCGGAAGTTTTGCAGCATACATCTGGGGCTTTGTCCGGAACAAGCCTATCGTAAATGTCCTCCGGAGATTGGAGGACTACCCTTCGGAGAGTCCTGAATCCGAAAAGATCGGCAAAGCTTTGCAAAAGAGAGGATTTACTTTCGTGGGACCGAAAATAATATACGCCCACATGCAGGCCACCGGGATGGTGAATGACCATACGGTAGACTGTTACCGGAGGCTGGAAATCATAAACCTGCATCATGAAACCGGTCTTGCGGCCGCAGCAACAGGGGAGCAAAAAGGTTGAACCCCGAGTGATCCTTCAGTTGCCCAACTTTACAGCTTAAGTTCATCCCGGCTTCTTTTCTCAACTTCCCCAAAGAAAGCCTTGCGCCTCTTCTTTCCGCTGGGTATTCCCGCCGGGCGTTTTTGCTGGGCTCCCTCTTCAGACCTCTAGGGGCTCGACCAGCATATAAGCACAATTCAGGGAGAAAGTCAAGCCTGGAGAAGGAGATCAATGGATGAAAGGAAATCCGATCTCTGCGCACAACGGTTTTTAGGAACTGGGGGAACGTTCAGGGGTCTTCCCTGTGAATGGGAAACCTGACGCCGGTATGGACTTTTCCTGACGCGGAATTATAGGCTTCGTCATCTCCGAACTGATTTACATCATCGTAGTGGAATGGATACAAATCCCGGTCAACGCGTATCGCGCCATCGCGTGGGTGTGATATAGGGACACCGGGCGCCGACCATGAAGCGACGGGAACGTCTCTCTGGTCCCGGTCCACAGCGCCGGCCGCGCTCGCATGAGCGATGAATGTCTCAGCAAGCATAAGAGCGAGTGTAAGAATGACAGCGCCCGATTTCCATTTAAGTTTCACGTTGTCTCCGGTAAGGTGAAAAGAGTAATTCTGAGCGGACATCAATTCGCGCATCCGCTTCTTACTATAATTTACAAAGGGAGAGATAAGAAGGTCACAGCAATTCTAGCCGACATTATAAAAACAGCTGTTTCGAGTGGCATCGTGGGAGGCGTCATTATGATGATTCAAGGCAGGGAAGTGCTGAAACAATACCCGAATTTGAGAGATGAGGATCTGTTCGCCTGGTGCAAGGCAGGGCGCCTTGTGCCGTTCAGAAAAGGCGGCGAATTTGCGGGCAGGGACCCGAAAAGCCCCCTCGGATTCAGGCGGGCGTTTCCGCCGGGCGAAGCCGAAAGGAAATACGATCAATTATGCAATAACTACTTATCTCTTATAGACTGTCTCAAATCTGCGCGCCGATCGGACACGGAACTCATCAAAACCGACCAGGATGCGCTTGCTAACCGTCTGATGAAATCCGGACGCCCGATCGAGCTGCCGCCGCTCGATCAGTTTCAATATAACCTGTTCCGAAGGCGTCAACGCGGGGCGGCAGAGCTGTTTCGCCTGTTTTCGAAAATCGAAGAGCTCGAGCAGGAACTGAGTCCGGAGAAGGTATGGGAGAACCCCGGGCTGGTCCTTTCCGGCGTTTTCGACTTGCTTATGGACAGTTTCTTTTGTTCTGAGGACATAGACAAAATTCTGTCCAGCGGTCTATAGATCAACTCTTGAGAGCTACATTTCCATGACCGGAACTTCCATTGGTCGAGGTAGTTACGGCCGCCGTTATCACCATTAGGATGACTCCCGGGAGTAATATAGCAACAGAAGCCTGCCCGGGATTCCACCCGGCGGGTCGGCTGCCGGAAAGCCGGCGGTCGTTGAGAAATTCTTGCCGAAGCCGTCAAAGGCTGTAATAATGTAACTTGACGCACATTGCCCATCTTCCGGCCTAATTAAGCAATGGAGGGACTCATGGACGTTTTCAATTTTTCAAAAAAGGGCGACCAGGGGACAACCAGCTTGCTCACGGGGGAGCGAGTTTCCAAAGCAAGTCTCCGTCCGGAGGCCTATGGCACTCTCGATGAGGCTAGTTCAGCGCTCGGATTGGCAAAGGTGCTCACTTCGAACAGCACGATCCGGGAGATGATACAGGTTGTCCAGGAGGATTTGCTGATGCTGGGAGCACAGCTTTCGGATACCGTCCCGGTTTCGAAATATGCTATTGGAACGGAACGGACGGACAGGCTTGAAAGCTGGATAACACAGCTCCAGAAGGAAGTTTCTCTTCCGCGCCAATTCGTATTCCCGGGGGGAAATCCCACAAGCGCTTCAATCGACTTGTCTCGCACCATTATCCGCCGGGCGGAGCGCCGGGCGATGGCTTTGAAGGAAGCCGGCGAACTCGACAGCCCTGAAGCGCATTGTTATCTAAATCGCCTTGCCGACTTTCTTTTTACTCTTGCCAGATATGCTGAGCAGAAGGCATAGTTCCGGAATACGCCGCTCGAGGTTCTTGCTGTAAGGCGGGCTGCGCAATCTTTCCCTACCGACAGAGGACGTTCCTGACCGTTGGGATTCGTGGTTGAAGCAATTTTGTAACGAGAAATTCACGTTTCCGTCACAAGCGGTGACAGGGGACGTGATACTTAGTAGGCTGGTGTAATGCCAACTATGCAGGTACTTTGCTGACCTCGGGCAAAAGAGGACCGGAAAGCCCGGACATTATCGGCCGCTCGCCATGGCCGGAGGCTTGTGTCCGGGCTTTTTGTTCTTACGTCGTAAAAAGGGGAGAGGAGTAGCCAGGATGAAAAAGGTATTGTTTTTTACCGCATGCATATTGTTCACGCTTGCCGGAGGGGCGCAGGCTTATTACGATTTAAGTCTTGGCGGCAACTTCTCATACCCGATTTACTCCATAGTGAATACCGGCTCGGGTCCGCAGGCAGAATCCTACGGCGGCGGGTCCGTAGATACTTCGTCTTTGAACGGCGCCACCCTGCCGTGGGTTTACTGTGTGGATTTTATCAAGGTTGTCTACGTTCCCGGCGACTATGCAAGCACCACTACAAATAATGCCGGCTTCATCTATGGCCAACAGCTCCCTTATGCAGCTCAGGTGGCATGGCTGCTTACCAATGAGAATCCCACCTCCGGCCAGGGAGATCAGCAGAAGGCCCTACAAGCGGCCATATGGACCGTAATAAACGACGGCCTCGTAAACCCCTTGGAAAACCAATCGAAGAACTATGTGTACCAGCTTGATCCGACCCAATCCAGTTCTACCGTGGTTGCTGATTACGAAAAGTATCTTGATGATGTCATAACCTACGGCAAAAGTGGCGGCAACATCGCTAATTTTATATGGATGACCCCCGGGACATCGGACAGCAATGGCCAGGTGGTCGATTATCAGGGTCTGGTCACTGCCAGGAATTCGCTCACGGGCGAGGGCTTTGAGACACCCATCCCGGCCGCCGGGTGGCTCCTGGGCGCCGGCCTGCTTGGCATCACCGGGCTTAGGAGGAAGTATTCGGGGTGGGCGCCCCGGTGAGATCGGGAGTGAAATAAGATGAGGAAAAGGGGACCGCCTCTTTTGAAAATCTCAAGCGCCGGTTGAGGGCTTTCATAAATCATCCGACTCATCCAGCCGAGGTTCTCTTTTATCCGTGTGCTGCTTGTCCAAATGCATGTTTGAAGTTCCGCGAGATACCCGATACAGGCACTCCCGATCTCCCAAAGCCGCCTGGGCTTGATCCATTTCCAACACACTAAAGCCTGTGAGTTGCCGAATTGCATCTTCCGGCGGCACATTTGAATAACTGGATTCATGAACCAAATTCGCTATGATCATCTTGAACGAATTGTCGGGTATGTTCGTCGGATTGCAGTCTAGCAACAGATCACAAACTTTGAGAAAGAGTTCGGAGACATGTTGTTGATCGTCGATACGTTGCGAATAACTTTGAACTTCTAAGACGACAGCATTTCTGAACTCCCGTCCTGTCCAACCGGAAACGGATTCTTGTAGAATCCTGTGTATTGCGGCCAGGAAAACGTCATTTTGAGAAATCTTCATTTTCAACCTGCCTTCTTCTGTTGGTTGCCGTCCGATACGCGTCTCGGGTTCCTGTTGGTGCGCTGCAGCCTCAGATTCTCTATCGGCAAAGAGTCGTTTGCAAGTGGGGGAACTATGCATTTAGTCCCTCTGATTACTCCACCCCGCCCGGATGCCTCCCATCTTTTGTTTGCCGAAAATACAGTGTTCCGCATAACAAATAAATGATTTTCCCCATTTTGTCGAAGACCGGCGCCCCCTTTTTCCGTGGTTATTCTATTGCCCGGGTTATAGTTTAGCGCCAAGCTGTTTTTGAATTATCCGGAGCGGGGATCGCGCAATGACTTAGTTCGGAATAGCGCATTCAACTTCGCAGCCGAAGGCATTATCCTAATTCAAAGACTTTGGACCATAATCCGGCTATGGATCAACAGGCGAATGGGTAAACCTGCGAATGGGCAAGGAGGCTGCCTTTCTCTTTCACACACTCACCTGGTTTTGTCTACCCTCTCTTATTATTGCTACAACCGCCAAATTAGGGGATAATTGATTCCGAGACCAGCGGGGTGAAGAGAACCGCCAGGATCTCCGGCTTGCGAGAATAAAATTTTGGACGGCAATTCACATTTGAGAATGCCGAGTGATTCTCACCGCGGAGAGTTATTCGACCGTGACCATCGAAGAAAACTTTTTCACCGATAAAGTAGCGCTTGTGACGGGAAGCTCCAGGGGAATCGGCCGTGCTATAGCCCTGGCGTTTGCGCGAGCAGGTTCGAACGTAGTCGTAAATCATTCCAAAGGCGAAGGCAGTTCAAAGAGAAAAGCCGAGGAAGTATGCCGCGAAATAGAGGGCTTGGGGCGCAAGGCTCTTGCAGTGCCTGCCGATATCGGGGTGAAATCGGCGGTCAACGGGATGATGGAGGAGGTTTCAGCCTGGTGCGGAAGACTTGATTTCCTTGTGCTCAGCGCCGCCAAGGCCCCTTTCAAACCCATCGAAAAGCTTCTGGAGAGGGAAATCCGCCAACTGGTCGAAACTAACTACATGGGCAATATCTTCTGTATCCAAAAAGCTTTGAATCTTCTGGAGAAGGCGGCGGGCAAAATTATATTCATATCGAGTCTCGGGAGCCGTTTCTACAACCCTGCATATCCTCTCGGGAGTATGAAGGCGGCGATGGAGGCGGTGGTGAGGGACTGTGCCGAGAGTCTGGCGTCCAGGCATGTTTCAGTAAGCGCCGTGTGCGGTGGGGTCGTCAAGACGGACTCATTCATGGTCCTGCGGCAGCAAATGGAGGAAATTGAGCACATCCCCGAAGAATTTCTTGTAAGTCCCGAAGCCATTGCCGACGTGGTTATTTTCCTTTGCAGTCCAGGCGCTCGTGCAATATGCGGTCAGACTATCGTGGTTGACAATGGCTTGAGCAATAGTCTATATCGCCCAGCATGGGGGAGGAAAATAGAAAACAAGAAAAGAGGTTGACTCATAATGAATCAAAGTCTCATTGGGGAAGCAAGGGTCCTTGAAGAAGTTAGAAAAGCGATTTCTGAAGGAATCGACATCAATCCGGCGAAAATCGAGCCGGAAAGTTCACTCATGAAGGACCTTGGCGCCGAATCGCTCGATTTCCTGGATATAAATTATCGTCTGGAACAGACTTTCGGGATAAAAATGGCCCGACGCTCCGTGCTCGACCATATGGAAGAACTCTTCGGTGAAGAAAGCGCAGTCGATTCGGACGGCAAGCTGACTGAAAAAGCAGCCACGGTGCTGGCCATGCGCTATGACGGATCTAAGCATGAGATCCGGGCCGGCATGACCATGGACGATTTGCCTGCAACTATTACGGTCAGCTCGATCGCCGAGATGGTGATGAATCTTTTGCACACGCTGCCGGAGAAATGCACCGGTTGCGGGGCACAGAACTGGACATTGAAGGAGCAAACCCACCTGGAGTGCGGATCGTGCGGCGAGGCTGCGGCGTTTACGAGCGGCGACGATCTCATAGTAGATTGGCTTAAAAAGATCCAGGAAACAAAAAAGATATTTTGATTATGCCAACGAGAAGACGGGTGGTCGTCACCGGTTATGGAATGATCACCCCGATTGGAAAAAACAGCAGGGACACTTTCGCAAATGCCCTGAAAGGTGTCTCGGGCATAAGTCTGCTTGATTCTTTTGAAACGGAAGGTTTGCCCTGCCGAATTGGTGGGCAGGTGAAGGACGGCTGGCTGAACAATTCTTCGGTTTTGCCGGCCAAGTCGCTTCAGGGGCTTGAAAAATGTTCCTCACGCGGTCTCAAGCTCATGATATCTGCGGTATGCGAAGCGACGGAATCGGCCAGGCTGAACGCGGTGGAAAACAGAAGTAGAGTCGGTGTAAGCCTCGGATATCATGGAGAAAATCCCTCAGTCGAAGACCTTCTCCTTCTCTATCGTTATGGCGAAAAGGGCGTCTGGGACGTCTGTGGCCTTTCCAAAAGCGGCGTATATTCCTTCTTTAATTTTTTTCGCAGAAAGCCCGATGTGGCTTCTTCGATCCTGTCGATTCTTTTCAACTGCAGGGGCAGCAATCTTACCACCGTATCCGCTTGCGCCGCTGGAGCGCAAGCAATCGGAGAGGCCCTGGGGATAATCAGGGAAGGAAAAGCGGATGTGATGATTGCAGGTGGTTGCGAATCCAATCTCAACTTCATGGGTTTTGTAGGATTTGTTTTGATCCGCGCGCTCTCGGAGAAGTTTACCTCTCCTGAAAAAGCATCCAGACCCTTTGACCGGAGGAGAAACGGTTTCGTAATGTCGGAAGGGGCTGGAGCGCTCGTTTTGGAAAGCCTCGATCATGCCCTTGATCGAAATGCTCCCATTTTCGCCGAAGTGTTGGGATATGGTTCGTCAGCAGATGCGTTCCGGATCACCGATGTCCATCCTAAAGGCGACGGTGCGGCCTTTGCGATGCAGAGGGCCGTCTCGGATGCGGGCCTGACACCCTCCGATATCGATTACATCAATGCTCACGGGACTTCGACGCTGCAAAATGACCAGATAGAGACTCTGGCGATCAAAAGGGTTCTGGGAGACAGAGCACGAAGGGTCCCGGTCAGCTCGAACAAGTCGATGATAGGACACACAATAGCTGCTTCAGGCGCAATAGAGGCTTGCCTGACAATAATGGGCTTGAATGAGTCGGTTGTGCTGCCGACTATCAATTATGAGTTTCCCGATCCCAAGTGCGATCTCGACTACGTTCCCAACCAAGCGCGCCGGATGGAGCATTGGATTGCGCTCTCAAATTCGTTTGGCTTCGGCGGACAGAACGCATGTTTATGCCTCGGTAAATTCCTCCAATGAAAGTTTCCGGCAGCCCTCCATATTCTTTAACCGAAAAGGTTGCGATAACCGGGCTGGGAGGAGTCTGCTCGCTGGGAAATTCAATTCCGGAAATCACCGGGAACTTCATATCGGGAAAATCCGGAATCGGGAAAACTGCTGATCCCTGGACCGGAGAGTTCAACTTGCCGGCCGCTCGGGCTGAAAATCCTCCCGCTATAGAGACCGATATTCATCCGCAGCTTGCCAGGTCCATGGGAAAGCATCTTTCGCTTCTGCTCGCTTCCACGCAGGAAGCTCTTCGCATGGCTGGAATCGGTTTCGGTTTGTTCGATCCTCGCGAAATAGCCTTCTTTGCCGGTATGGGGATGGTCGATTATCATATTGAAGACCTGCTTTCGGCCGTACTCAAGTCGACCAATTCGGATGGCGATCTTGATTATGACAAATTCTATTCTGTCGGCTGCCGGGACATTTATCCCTTGTGGCCGCTAGGCATGCTCAATAATGTTATTTTTTGTCAGGCATCCATCCACTTCGGCCTGCGCGGCGAGAACTGCGTTTTTTCGCCGCACGGGGATGCCGGGATTCAATCTGTGGTTGAAGCTGCAAGAGTCCTGGTTGACGGGAAGGCAAAGGTAGCGCTGGCCGGAGGGATAAGTGAGGAGATATCATTTATTAGCCTTGCGCGTGCAAGGTTGAATGGATTGGTGGGACCCGGACATGAGGCTTTCCTGGGGGAATGCGGAGCAATGCTGATACTGGAGCCGTTGTCGGGCGCGCTGGAAAGAGGGGCCGGTGTTTTGGCCCGGATAGCGGGTTATGACTTTTCGTGCGGAAAAGACGAAAAAGACGGTTTTACTTCCCGGCAGGCCATAGAATCCTCAATCCTCGGAGCGCTCTCTCATGCTGCGCTGGAGCCTGGCGGGATCGATTTGGTAATGTTGGGGAGTTTGGGCCAAAATGAGATAGAAGCGGTCCGGGAGATCTTCGGCAGTGGTGCAGACGCGCCGGCCGTGGCGAGCACGGCTGGAGCGATGGGCGAAATGTTTGCGGCAGGCCCCATCCTGAACATCGCGATCGGCTTGAGTATTTCCGATTTGGCGTCCCTGCCCCTCCTTTCGTTCTCCCCGGCAAAAGTGAGAAGTGAGGAGCAAAAAGTAGAGATAAATGACGCAGGATGTTTCACTGCCCGGTCTTCGGCCCGGAGCGCGGAGTCTTCCGCCCGTTATGCTCCGGCCCCCGTCTCCCGCATGCTTGTAAACGGGATCAGCTATGAAGGCCGGTGCGCATCCTTGATAATTGAGAAAACACCGGTGAGACCGCATGAGACTTCTTCTCTATGACCGGATATCGCTTTTGAAGCCTGGCGAGTTGATTGCCGGGATAAAGACCTTCTGCCTTTCCGAAGAATATCTCCGGAGACATTTCTGCAAAGAAGCACTCATTCCGGGGGTAATGTTTATTGAGGCGATGGCTCAACTCCTGGGCTGGCTGATCATATACACCCACGGATTTCGGCTCTCGGCCGTAATGTCGCTCATCGAGGACGTGCAGATGGCGCCGGACCTCAGGCCTGGTTTTTCCGCGGAGATTTCAGGGCGACTCGTCTCCACATCGGCAAGCGATTCGCTTGGTTCAGCCAGGATGTGCATTGATGACCGCGAAATAGCTTCAATCGGCAGAATTATTTATGTGCATTCTCCCGCTGCGGAAGGGGACGCGTTGCGCAGGATGTTCCGCTACTATGTCGGTTCGAATTGGAGTGGAAAAGACACGGATGTATAACCGAAGGGTGGTGATAACGGGTCTTGGGCTCGTAACGGCTCTAGGGCTTGAAGTCGAAGAAAACTGGAGCAAAGCGCTCTCAGGAATATCGGGGGTGTCCGGAATAGAGATCCCGAATACGGAAAAATCTCCGGTGCGTGCCGCCGGGCAGGTTCGTGCCGAAGATTGGCGGCGAATTTGCGATGAGTTTCCCGGGGAGGCCGAGTCGGAAGGGGAGCGCCGGACTCTTTTCGCTCTTTGGGCTGCAAAGAAGACATTGCACGACGCAGGGTTGGAGCAAGACAAGGGAGACCGCTCGAGGTTTGGAGTTGCGATTGGTTCAGGCCTTGGAATAAATCGACTGGAGGACATCGCGAATTGGCTGGACGCAAACAAAAAATTCGATTCGGCGCGGTTTTCAACGGAACTGGACAGGGTGGACCGCGAATCGATAATCCGAAACAATTCAAGTAGACCGGCCGGCCTTATTGCGGCCATGTTCGGTTTTAAAGGGATGAACTCAACGATCACCGCAGCATGCGCGTCGGCGACACAGGCCCTAGGGACCGCTTACAGAGCGATCAAAAGAGGCGATGCCGAGCTGGTCCTTGCGGGAGGGGCCGATTCGATGATAAACCCGGTAGGGCTTGTCTATTTCGTGCTTCTTGGCTCCGCCGCCGTGTCGAAAATCGAACCCGGGCGCCTTTGCCGCCCATTTGACCGGAAAAGGTCGGGTCTGGTAATGGGCGAAGGAGCAGGCATGGCCGTCTTGGAGGATGAGTCGCACGCACTGGCTCGGGGAGCGAAGATTTACGCCGAAGTTGCGGGATATGCTTCCAGTATGGATGCCTGGCGTCTTACCGCCCCTCATCCTGAAGGCCAGGGCGCCGAGATCTGCATGTCCGGGGCGTTGGCGGATTCGGCGCTTACGCCGGAGCAGATCGATTATATAAATGCTCACGGCACGTCGACCAAGCTCAACGACCAGGCGGAGACCGTCGCCATCAAAAAAGTCTTCGGGCAATATTCAAATCGACTGGCGATAAGTTCCAGCAAGTCGCTGATAGGTCACTTGCTTGCGGCTGCGGGAGGGCCGGAATTTACGTTCACTGTGCTCTCAGTGGCCAGGGATGAAATCCATCCGACGATAAATCTGTCCAATCCGGACCCCAAATGCGATCTGGATTATGTCCCAAATGTCATGCGGCGGAAAGTGGTCCGGGCGGCCATGTCCAACTCGTTCGGTTTTGGCGGTCAGAATGCTGCCATTGTAGTAAGGAAGTATTTCCAATGATTCGCATCCTTCAAGGCGTTGACATCGTGCCGGTTTCGAAGATTAAGGCTATCATGCTCGCACGTCCGGAATTCGCATCGGATATCTTCACGGGCGGGGAGCGGGAGTATTGCTTTTCGAGGCCGGACCCATACGTTCATTTAGCAGGGAGATTTGCTGCCAAGGAAGCCTTATTAAAGGCGCTCGGGACGGGATTTTCAGGCAGCGGAACTCTACGTGAAGTGGAAGTGGTGGCGGAGAAGTCCGGCAGACCTGCTCTGCGGCTCAGCGGCTGGACGGAAAAAATCGGAAGGCGGAAAAAAGTCTCTGGCTGTGCAGTATCGATTTCTCACGCCGGCGATTTTGCCATCGCGTCAGTAATTCTCACGGCCGCGGGGAGCGGAGGGAGAATCGAACAGGGGGAGGGCCCATGAGATACCTTCTGGTTGATCGCATAACAGCCCTTGATCCCGGCAATGAAATAGCCGGTGTAAAAAATGTCGCCATGAGTGAGGACTTTTTGGAATTCCATTTTCCCAAAAACCCGATTATGCCCGGTATAATGCTTCTCGAAGCACTCGTTCAACTCAGCGGCTGGCTTGAGGCGGCATCGTCGGATTTCCGGAAATGGTTTCTGGTTTCGAGGATATTGAAGTGCGGCTTCTATGGTTTCGTTCTACCCGGCGACCAGGTGGAACTGATCGTGAGTGTCGGTTCGGCCCCTTCGCAGGACTTGAAAGTGTACAAGGGAACAGCAAAGGTCGCCGGAAAGAGAAAGCTCAGAGCGGAGTTTCAGGGGAACCTGGTCGACCTGGAGACGCTTGAGGAAATCGAAGAGCAGAAGAGGTTTTTTCAAGTACTCACAAGGGGGAATCCGGGAATCTAGAGCGGGAATAGATTCAGGGAAACTGCGCGTTGAAGACTTGCCGGCTTCTTCTGATTGCTGAACCACTTTTTTCCGGGTTATCTGCGTCTGTGCGGTGAATTTATTGATTGAGGCTTAATTCGGGTTAGGGATTGGCTGGATGTTATCATCAAGGCGTGTTGTTGTGACTGGAATGGGTCTGGTCACGCCACTGGGAAGCGGAGTCGACGCCAACTGGCGGGCCGTGGTGGCGGGCAGGACCGGAATCGAGCGACATGAGCAGGCCGGAAGACCTGAATATCTGAAGTTCTTTGGACGAGTCGACGGGATGGAGCGTCCAAGTGAAATACCGGCTGGCTTGGCGGGCCAGGTGCGGTTCCTGAACCGGGGATCGGTGCTGGGCTTTGAAGCCGCAAGGCAGGCGATAATCGAATCCAATATAGATCTGTCAACTGTTCCAAAGGAGCGCAGGTCATTGTTCCTGGCTTCGGGCGATCTTACGAAAGTTGGATGCGAATTCATGCACCCTGCCTTCAAAGAGGCGACAAAGCAAGCCGGAAAGCCCGTGGATTTGGCCGCCCTCAATAGATCGGTCATGGAAAAGGTAAATCCCTTTTTCCTGCTGGAGTCCATAAGCAACAACCTTTTTAGCTTTCTTTCGGCTGCGTTCGAGTTTATGGGCCCGAATACGAGCGTTGCCAGCCTCTCGCCATGCGGAGCTCACACGATCGAACTGGCATCGAGTAAGATCAGTTCAGGAGAAACGGACGTTGCGCTTGCTGTCGGGTGCGGGTGCTGGATCACTGAGATCCCCATGTTTGAAATGGAGGGACTTGGAATCTTGTCCAGGTGCAGCCATGGCGCAGCTTCGTTCAGGCCGCTTGACCGGGCGCGGGATGGGTTTATTCCCGGAGAGGGGGCCGCCGCCGTACTTTTGGAGGAGAGCGAGGCGGCGAAAATTCGAGGCGCGAAGATTCTGGCCGAATTAAAAGGCCACGGCAATTGCATTGAGTTCCCTCCGGGAAAGGGCTTGAGCGTGCCGGAGCAGATTTCGAAAAATTCCATCCTGGCCGCCCTCGAAGAAGGGGCCGTGGATGCCCGGGAACTCGCTTTCATTTGCCCTCATGGGAGCGGCACTCGCAAGGGGGACCGTTCTGAACTCAACTCTATGGCTCGAATTATGGGCGCTCAAAAGGAGAACATTCCGATTTGCGCCCTCAAAGGTTATACAGGGCATATGGGTGCGGCAAGCGACATTTGTGAAATCATCCTTGGAATTGAAGCAATTAATGAAGGCATCGTTCCCGGGACTCTCAACTTCTCGGAAACTGATCCGGTTTTTGAGGGCATGAGAATTTCATCGTCAAGCCAGGAGGCCCGGGGAAGATGCTTTCTGTCTGTTAGTTATGGGATAATCGGTCAGTGCTCGAGCGTTCTGGTAGAGGGCCGGGCGCGTCGAACATGAGGAAAGGACAGGTCGCGTGGGTGAAGCGGAGCCGGAAGGCTGCAACCTGTCACCCCGGGGTGAACATGAGGAAAAAAGGCAAGAGCAAAACCCTCCAGATTATCGAATACCTGGCGTTTTATGCCACAGTCGCCGTTGCGAGGGCTCTTCCTGTAAGGGCGCTCAGGGGCATCTGCGGGCTTCTTGGATATGGGCTGTATGCTGCTCTCCCTAGAAGACGCAAAATAGCGCTGCAGAACATCGAGACCGCCTTCGGCGACAAGATGAATGAAAAGGAAATGAAACGGCTCGCCCGGTCGAGCTGCAAGGCTTTTTTCCTGACCGTGGTCGAAATGATTAAATCGCCCTTCCGCACCGAAGGCGCCACAGTCCGCCGGGACGGCCGATACAAAAGCGAGCATCTTGAGAGTCTATTCCAGAAAGCCAAGACTATTCACGATCAGACCGGAGGGTGTATCTTTGTTACTCCACACCTCGGCAACTGGGAACTGCTGCCCTATGTAAGCGCCCTGATAGGCATTCCCCTTGCCGTAGTTATTCGACCGCTCGACAACCTCTACCTGGAACGCGCAATTCTTTCCAGCCGCATCGGAAGCGGTCATCTCATGATCCCGAAGATGAACGCCATGTTCTCGCTGGAGCGTCTGTTGCAAAAGGGAAAGTCTGTTGCCATGCTTCCCGATCAGAGCAACAGCAAGGGGCTCAGAATAGAATTTTTCGGAAAAAGCGCCACGGTGACGCCGGTCCCGGCCCTTCTCGCCGTCAGGCACAAGCGCCCGGTGGTCGTGGTAGCGGCGTGCCGCACCAATGATCCCTACTACTTTGAAGGGTTCGTTTCAGATCCGATTTGGCCGGATCCCGGTGTCGATGAGCCCTCGGAAATCGTGCGCATCACAACTGAGATGACTCAGAAAATGGAAGAGATAATCCGCAGGTTTCCCGAGCAGTATTTATGGATGCATAACAGATGGAAAAAACCTGACAGAAAAGCATTCCTGAGCAATCAGACTTCTTCCCCGACTTTCTTCTGAATCGACATCCGTTGAATAAGATCCTCGAATGAATGCGTTCTGAGAAACCCGCCGAAACCGTTGCGGTATGTTTCCACCGTGCCCACCCCATCGATTATCACATCTCTGATCATCCACTTCTGAGCTTTCTGCTGCACTATGTAATCGACGGGTATGTGCTCGTTGGTTCGCATTATTATAGTGCGGACTTTTATGTATTGGCCTTCGGGGACTTCACCAGGGTATTCGATCGTCTCTTTTTTCAAAAAATCCAATACCCGCCGCGAATAGGAATCTGTGAAAATGCCTGTGAAAAGCGCCTGATATTGCTCACGCTGCTTGGCTGACAGCTTTTCCCAATGACCTTCCAGTGATTCTTTGGCCATTTCTGCGGACAGAAAGTTGTCTGAAATCAGTTTGTGAATCAGAGTAGCGCGTTCTTTGCGGTGTTCGGGTCCTTCAAGTGACGGTTTGGTCTGAATGTCCATGGCCTTGTCGAGCACGGAGCCCACGAGGCCGGTGGCGCCGGACTGAGCCATCAGAGGCGACGCGAGGCAAAGGACGATCGACAAGGATGTGAACAGGCAATTCAATACTCTAACGCCGAACATTTATGATCTCCTCACTTGTAGCTGGAGCCGGGGCTTTTAAAAAGGACAAGATTGCCGGCAGGATGAGCAGCGCGGCCAGAAGGACGCAAATGCTTCCGGCCCATGCCACGAAGCCCAGGCTAAAGATTCCCCTGTGATTCGATATCATCAAAGCGCCAAAACCGATGGTGGTGGTCATGGCCGCCAGGATGACGCCTTTTCCCGTACTGAAAGGAAGGCGTCCATATCCTGTCCGGCCTTCCTTCCACCTCTGAAGTATGATTACCCCGTATTCCACCCCCGCTCCAACTACAAGCGGCATAAAAATACTGTTTGCAAGGTTGAAATCAAAGTCCAGGGCGCCCATAATGCCGACCGTCCAGATGGTGCCTACTACGAGCGGCACAAGCGATATAAGCATAAGCCCGAGGCTCCGGTATGTAAACACAAGAAGCATGGAGACAGCGATCAGCGCGTAAACCGAAGCGTCGATAGAGGCCTTCCTGAATGCCGACGCAAAGACATATAGATTTACAGGGTCGCCCAACACGTCAGGGTTGACCGACTGGATGTCGTTGACGAAGCGCGCCAAAGCCCCTTCCTGCCAGATCGACTCCCGGGGATAGATTTTGATAACGTATTTGCCGTCCTGATAGAACTGGTCTCTCAGTTGATGCGGAATGTCGCCGATCGTCATGGGGGAAGCTGTAGAGCTGTCCCTTATAAGCGTCCATTGCTCAGCTACGTCTTGTTTAAAGCGCCGGACGTATTCGAGAAGTCTTGCAGAGGCCGCGGGTGAATCATCAAGGGATTGAATGATCTTGTCTATCAACTCCTTGACCTTAACCATTTGCCCTACCAGCGGCCTTGAGGCGCCCCATTTGGCAGCCTGTTCATCCTGCATCTTGAACCTGATCCGCTGGAGGACTTCGATCAAATCCCCTTTATAGGATGGACCGGCTTTAGCCCCTGCTTCACCCCCATCTGAATTCTCGCCGCCGCCCTCCGTTTCCGACCGCCCAACGGTGGATTTCAACTCCGGGACCAGCAGCGCGATAGATCTTAAAACCGGTATTTTTTCCTGCTGTTTTTCAGGCAGCAGCGAGAAGACGGTATCCACTTCCGAAACGGTCCCCAATGCATTGAACTTTGCCGATTCAGCAATTACCTGTTCAGGAGAGTCGGCGATGACCGCCGCTGAGAGAATTGAACGCTCCGAGTGCTCGACAAGGACTTTTTCCCAGTAGACGGATTCGGCATTCTTCGACTGAAGGCGCAGCGGATTTAGATCGAACTTTACGCGGGAAGCGCTAATAGAACCTGCGACGCTCAGGATCAAAGCCGCAGCGAGGATGGTCCGCACCGCACGAGGGCCAAGCCGTAAGAGATACTTCCTGCCGGCCCCGGCGTTGGACCGCCTGGCCAGCGGCTTTTCTACCGCCATATACAGGCTTAGCGCCGGAAGCACTGTGAAGTCCGCAATGATTATAAAAAGGATTCCCATTCCCGTGATCATCCCGAGTTCCATCAGGCCCCGGAAGCCCGTAAGAATATAGGGAAGGAAGGAAAACGCAGTGCTAAGTCCGGCAAGCATTATTCCAGGGCCCGACTTATCCATGACCCGTGCGATTATGGTGGCGCGGGAGCCGTCTGAGACGTCCCTTTCCTCCTCGAATCTGGCAAACCAGTGGATGGCGTAATCAACCCCCAGACCGCAAAGCATAGGAGCAAAGACAATGGAGAGGATATTCAAATGACCGATGAATAGCGCTGTCCAGCCGAATGTCCAGCAAAGACCCACAAAAAGAGACACGGCGATTATCAGAGGATGCCGGAAGCCTCGAAGAAATAAGACCATCACCAGTATGACACCCAGCAACGACACCCAGGTGGCCTTGGTCATGTCATCCAATGCCGTGATCATTTCATCGTTGTTAAGCGCCTCCTGTCCCGTGACGCCGGCTTCGCAGTCACCGAACCCCGATTCCCTTAGTTCACGTATATTACGCCTCAGCTGGTTCAGCGATCCCTGAGTTTTGCTGACCTGTCCGGTTACCTTGCTGGGCATGACAGCGGCCATAAGCAGCTTTTTTTTGCCTTCCCAAAGGTAGCCTGCTTTTTTAAGATCCCACTCGCCGCTTTTAAAAAATGAGACCCAGGGGGAAACATATCTCTGCGTTCCTGAAAGATAACCGGCAAACCCGTCCAGAACTCTTATCAGAAATTCCAGGTCCAGCGGATTGCTCTCTTTAGGCTTGTCTTTCAGCGTTGCATCATCATCGAGAAAGCCGGTGTAAAATTCTCCTACCATTCTCGATGCCATATTCTGGTTTACAAGGTTAAAGAAATTTAGCAGGTCCGGGTTGTCGGCCATCTTGTGAACCAGTGAGGAGTTCTTTTCGAGAGTGTCTCTTATGCCGACAAGGTCTGATTCATTGAGGTAATAGAGCAGCCACTTTTTGAATTCATCCGGATTTATTCGATAGAAAACGTCCTGGAAATGTACGGGATCTTGCTGAATTTTGGAGACAATGGCATTCATGAAGTCGATGGCCCTGTCCTGCGTAGGGCCGCGCACAACGAGCGCGAAGGTCGTTTTGTTGTGAAAATTGAATCTGTCAAGCATCTCCGACTTGGCTATCAAGGGATGCCGCGAGGAAATGAGTTCGAGCTGGTCGGTGCGCACTTGCAGCCGAGCCTGCACAAGCCACAGCGAGATCGCTACACTCAGTATAGCAACCGCCAGAATAAAGCGTGGCCTGGGAAGAACCCAAGCCACAAGTTCTTTCGTCAACTTGGAGATAAAATTCATGCTATTCCTGGTGGAAAGCTAAAGCAACTTTCGGCGTACGCCTCATCTATTGCATATTATTCGACCCGCTTTCAAGGCATATCCGTTCGTTTGCCTACCGCGTATTCCAGGCGCGCAACAGACACATGGTAGTTGTATAGCGACCTGAGATATTCGCCCTGGTTTTTCCCGTAACGGTCTATGGAATCGAACATATCCCTGGCGGCGCCGATCCCGGAATCGAAATTGGAAAAAGCCGTCACGATCCAGCGGCGCGAACCTATAGCCGCCTGCTCGTAGGCCGCAAAAGATTTCTGCGCCTCAACTGCATCCTGATAATATTTCACTACCTCGACAGGGATGTTCTTTTCAGCGAATTCCTGAGTATTGCGCATCTTCTGGTACTCCGCCCTGGCCTTGTCGAGTTTTCCCGTCCCTATGCCGAAATCCAGGTGCCATTGAGCGCCGGCAATCACTCCAGCGTAATTGTGGTTGAAGTCGTCGCTAATGTAACTGTTTTCGAATTTTTCTCTTCCCGGCGCTCCGGCAGTCGATCCTATGGCAGCGGCATAAAAAGATGGGTATAGGTCGGCCTTGGCGGCCTCGGCCAGTTTTTCTCTTGCTTCCGCTCCCTTTTTCACTCCCAGGATTGCCGGTCTGTTTGCCAGAGCACGCTGGATGTATTCCTCTTCAGGTTCGAGGGCAACCGTATTCTTGGGCAGCTCAGTCTCCTTGATCCTGAATTCTTCATGTTCCGGCAAACCCACTGCCGTTCTTAGCGCAGCATAAGCAGTATGGGAACCTGATTCGGCCTTGGCTGCAAAGGCCTTAACCTCGGCTGCAAAAGCATCCATCCTGTATAAATCGCTTGGGTCGACATTTTGCGCCTTTAGTTCCAACAGCCTCCTTATTCGCTTCCCAGCGTCATTTATATACTCGTCCGCATCGCGGGCCGCGTGCTTGCCCTGTAAAGCTATGAGATAAGCGTAGTAGAGCTCCTTTACGTTGAGAACGACCTTGTTTCGCTGCTCTTCCCTTGCGGCGGTCTGAGCTTCAATCCCCAGTGAAGCGGCATCTTTGCGGTCACAGATCTTTCCAAAGGTGTAAAGAGGTTGGACGATAACAAAGTCGAGCCTGCCAAAAATTCCGACCTTGCCTCCTTCGTCTTGGGAAACGATCCGACCCGTGGTACTATTCAAAATTTCGACGGTGGGGAAGTGGGCATCCTGTACCGGTCCGGAGACCCCGATGACATCAAGCTGCGGCAATAGCCCGCCCTTCGCCTCTTTGTATTCGCTCTTCGCCACCAGGATGTCCTGTTCGGCCATCTTTAGCTCAGGGCTTGTCTCGATCGCCATCTCAACAAGCTGGTCCAAACTGAGGACCTGTGGCTCGACGGCTTGGGAAGTTCCTGATGCAAGCGCGATGATAAGAATGCAAAAAAATACTGCGAAAGGACAGTTTTCGTGTCTAATCCTTCTACTCATTAATAACGACCTTTGTGGGATGAAGTAACTGCAAATCATTTGGTGGGGAGCATTTATACAGCACTTGCCGCGCTATTTAAAGAATAATCTATTTCGCCGAAAAATTGACATCCTGCGCTTTCTTTGGCAGCGAGCTTGTTTCGCGGAGGTTGACTATGATGGAACGACGCTTGATCATTAATGCCGACGATCTCGGCATGACCAGAGGGATCAACCTTGCCGTATCTGAATGCGCGGACTTCGGTATGCTTCGAAGCACGAGCCTGATCGCCAATGGGGACGCCTTCGACGACGCGGTGAAGTCGGTCAAAGAGCGCGATGGCTTCGGTACGGGAATTCATTTTGCCCTTACCGGCTTTAAGCCGCTGCTGCCGGCGGAAAAGCTCTCCGGCTTTGTCCGTCCCCACGGCCTGATGCCTTCCGGGCCTGGTGAACTGCTATGGAAACTTGCAGTGCACAAAACGCCGCCGGATGCGATCAGAAAAGAGCTATTTGCCCAGGCGGAACGGGTCTTTGATGCCGGAATCACTCCCACTCACTTCGACAGCCACAAACACGTGCATATAATTCCAGCGGTTCTCGATATCATAATAGAAATAGCCGAGCGCTTTTCAGTCAGATGGGTGCGTGAACCCTTCGAACCCGGAGGCGCGTGGAGGTTTTTATCGGACCTCGGGAATGACAGGCGGACATTTGTGAGGCAGTTTGCCAAAGCCCGAGTGAGCATAGCGGCCCGACCCATTTTCAGAAGACGGGTCCGCGAAGCCGGAATTCGAACGCCTGCTGGTTTGTACGGAATTTCATGCACCGGGCTTACCAACGAGAAGATAATAGAGCGCATATGCAAGACGCTTAAACCCGGCCTTAGCGAATTAATGACCCATCCGGGCATAGTGGATGAGGATCTCATCCGCCGCAAATCTCGCCTCCTCTACTCCCGGGCGAAGGAAAAGGATCTTCTCCTTTCCACAAAAGTCAGAGAGCTTTTCAGAGAACACGAGATAACGCTGGGCTATTTCGGCGGGCCGTAAGGCGAACACGGCCATATGGTGAGCCAGGTTGCGCAATGCCGCAGGAATCTTACACGGCGAGCGGGTTTGTTCCTCCATATTCGGATGGCATATGTCGATACGCCTTCACTTTCTGAAGTCTTCCCGGATCGGATAAAAGACATCCATAATAGATGTCAACAATGTCAGGCGTATTCGTGCTTTACTTCGAAAGGTCACACTCTGTAAAGTGGAGCAAACAGGAAAGACAAGAGGTCGTGGAACGGATATGGACAAAACGGCGTTAATTACCGGGGCTTCAAGTGGAATTGGACGCGAGTTGGCGAAACTTTTCGCCGGGGGCGGCTACAATCTCGTGCTTGTAGCGAGGAGTAGGCCTATAATGGAAGAATTGGCCGCCGAGTTGCACATCAAATATCAGGTAACAATCACTATTATTGAGAAGGACTTATCTTCTCCGGCCTCTCCGCGTGAAATTTTTGACGAACTGAAAAGCAAGTCCATACACATCGATGTGCTGGTGAACAATGCCGGCATAGGAGTATACGGCAAGTTTCATGAAACCGGCTTTGAAGAGGAAATCCGGCAGATACATGTAAATCTTCTATCGCTTACCCATCTTACCAGATTGGCCGTCGCCGAAATGCTTAAAAAGGGGGGCGGGAAAATATTGAATCTGGGCTCCACGGCTTCCTTCTCTCCGGTGCCTCTCGCCGCTATATACGGCGCCACCAAGGCCTATGTATTAAGCTTTTCCGAGGCGATCGCAAAAGAGCTTGAAGGCGCCGGAGTTACAGTTACGACGCTTTGCCCCGGCCCGACCGCAACAGGATTCGCTGATGCGGCCGGAATGAAAGGGGTAAGGCTCTTCAGGATGGTAGTCATGGATCCGGAACGGGTGGCTGCGATCGGCTACCATGCTCTGATGAAAGGTAAAAGGGTCGCTGTTGCCGGGTTACAAAACAAACTCCAGGTATTCATGCTGCGGTTCTCGCCCAGGCGGCTCATCTTGGATGTGGGACAAATGTTAATGAGCAAGAAACAGCCGAAAAGGCGGTAACGATAAGGCTGCGTCCACCCTGCTATTTTGGCTTGAAGCCTGATCTGCATGAGCAGGCACAGGGGAGGGATCTTAATGATTGAAAGTAAACACATCATCTCTACATATAAAAGACGGATGCTCAAGGAGACGATTAAGCACCTCTTTAAACGAAATCCACAGTCATATAAAGCACTTTTTCTCGACTACCCGATTTCCCCCGTCCCGAGATATGAGTATGGACATAACTATCATAAGCGTTTAAAAGATATTTTGGATAAAAGCAGAGACAAATATATTGATCTATTGAATAGGTTCACCGGATTTTATGATTATCTCAAGCGCATACCATATAATATGATAAATACTGTGGACCCATACTGGAGCAATGGATACTTCCCACCTCTCGATGCATTGGCGCTCTATTGCATTATAGCATCTACTAAACCACAACATTATGTTGAAATTGGATCGGGCAACTCGACAAAATTCGCCAAAAGGACAATTAAAGATTTCTCACTTAATACCAAAATAACATGCATTGATCCAAAACCCAGATCTGAAATTGCTAAAATAGCAGATGAAATAATCTATTCTCAGTGTGAAACGGTAAGTCTGGACTTATTTTTGTCACTGGAACCAGGAGATATATTATTTATTGATGGATCGCATCGCTGTTTTATGAATTCGGATGTTACTACTGTGTTTTTGGATATCATTCCGGATCTGAAGCATGGAATTTTGATCCATTTCCACGACATCTATCTGCCATATGATTACCCCGTTGAACTAAAAGAACTTTTTTACTCAGAGCAGTATTTGCTTGCTGTCATGCTTTTGTCAATGCCTGAACCGGATGTGCTCTTTCCGGCCTGCTTCATTCAGAGCGATCCTGAATTAATGGGCATACTCAGGCCCGTGATTGAGACGCTAAGCAACACAAAGTTCCACGGAGGCTCATTCTGGGTTCGCAAGTAGATACTATCGGTCGAACGGCTTAAGGTGAATGTGCTTTATCTCTTCATTCAGGAAAAAGGTGCTCTCCTTTACCTTCTTCTCGAGCATGCCGGTTGTGAAAATAAGTTTGTTTGCCGCCGCGAAACTGTTGAGGCTTTTGACGGCTGGAAGGGTGACCAGAGTATCCACGCACACCGCGTATATTATCTCGTTTTGCTCGTTTGCAGCTATAACGTCAATCGGGCGATCCATGATTCGTGGAGGCATGTAGTCGGCGACAGTCCTCAGGCCAAGTTGTCGTATTATCCAGTACAGCCGGCATTGGAGTGTCCTGTGAACGGCCCGTTCGCTTCGAAAGGGCTTGGGAATCTCGTTCCAAGCCTTTTCGAGTTCGCTTTTCCACATCTCCGGGTAACGGTCGATCTCCTCGCTCAATTTTTACCCTCCTGGATCGCTGCTATCTCGGGCCTTGCCCGCGAGTCCATCAGACGATCACCAGTTCTTCGGCAGCGGTATTAAAAGATTCAATGCCGCTATCAGTTACAAGGTAAGTATTTTCAAGGCCCGCAATTCCTTCATCGGGGATTATCACTTTAGGTTCGAAGGCAAAAGTCATTCCCGGCTGGAGTTTCAGTTGCTGACCCTTGGCGATGAAGGGGAATTCGTCGGCCTCCACTCCCAACCCGTGTCCGATAAAGGTAATCCTCGGTTCCGAGAAACCCATGAACCACTGGTCCCATCCGTCCCTGGAGGCCCAAACCCATATGGCGTCATAGAGTTCGCCAGTGACAGCGCCAGGACGAGCAATCTCCTTGAAGCGCGAGTGCACCGACCGAACGAATTCATAAGCGTCGGCAAGCCTTGAGGGAGGCGGGCCGATGCAGAAATTTCTGGTCTGGTCGTTCAGATACCCGTTGTGGGCAACCATCGTATCGACGCTAACAATTTCACCGGCTGCTATTTTCTTGTCTCCAGCGCCCTGGCCGAACGCCGGCGAAATGCCAGGGCCTCCTGTGGGCGCATCGTTATAGGAAGGGACAGCTCCGTTGACGCCCGAAAGGATATGTCCAAAGGCCATCACCATATTGAAAGCCCTTGTCGGGATAATTCCGTAATTGCCTGCCTTGCGTGACACTGCTTCAACTTCCGCCAGCAGTTCTAATTCAGTCATCCCGACCCTTAAAAGGTGTGGGACTGATTCGGCCATCAGTTTGGATACGACAGCGGCCTCACGCATCATCTGAATTTCCCAGGATGATTTTATCATGCGTATCTGACGTATGAGGCCGCTTATGTCGACGATATGCTGTTTTGGAAAAATCTTTTCGTCGTAGAGAAAGAAGGTGTTGGCCGGGATAACGTCAAGCTCGAATCCCAGGGTGCCGGGTTCACCGGCTTCAAAAGCGGCTTCACGCAGATCGCTGAGGCCTTTCATCCGCACTATGGGACGCACGGGCGATTGCTCTTCAGCCCTCTCCACGTTTCGCCTTACAAGAAAGATCGGATTGCCTGAAGCCGGCACGACGAGGTGTCCGTCCTGAACCGTTCCGGTAAAGTAGAATAGATCGGCGTTTTGCCGTATCACTGCTGAATCGACGTTTTTTTCCCGGAGAAGCGTCTGAAGCGTGACAATCCTGTTGGCGATCTCGTTTACCGGAACCGTTTGCATTACGCTTTCCTCCGCTTTCTGAGCAAAAATGTCAAGGGAATAAGAGCAGCGGTCGAGGCGGCAAATGCGTAAAAAGCGTCGTTAAAAGCGAGCATGCTCGCTTGGCGTAAGACCTCCTGGTATATAAAAGCAAGTCCTCCGGTCGATGAGGCGGCGGCAGCGCTATGGTGCGACTGGAGAAGGCTGTGCGCGCGCTGCAGCGCTTCCCGGAATGCGGGATTATAAGGGGTTATGTGTTCTGATAGAAACGTCTGGTGAACTTGGGAGCGCTGTGAGAGGATGGTGGTGGCGAAAGCGACCCCAAAACTTCCACCCAGGTTTCTGACGAGATTAAAGACACCCGATGCGTTTCCCATCTGAAGCACATTTATATCTGCAAACGCAGCTGCGCTCAGAGGAACAAAAAACAGCCCGAGGCCGAAACCCTGGACCAGCCGGGGAAGGGATATCGAGAAGAAGTCCCTCTCGAGGTTGAAGTTAGACATCATAAATAATGAATAAGAGGCTATGGTCACTCCTGTCAGCAGCAAAAGCCACGGTTTGACACCCTTTTTCATCAGAGTTCCCGCGACAGGCATTATCAGAAAGCTGGCAATACCTCCTGGCCCAAGGACCAAGCCGGCCCAAAATGCGGTATATCCCATCAGTTGTTGAGCATAGAGAGGCAACAGGACAATGCCGCCGAACAGGCTGAAAAAGCCCAGAAACATGATTATGGTGCCGGTGGAAAAACTCCTGTTTCTGAAAACCCTGAGATCTACGACGGGATTTTCGGAGTGCAGCTCGACTATAACGAAGAGAACCAAGGAGAGGGCGGCGACTAACGACAGTAGAACAATGAAATTTGAGTGCAGCCAGTCCTCGCGCTCCCCCCTGTCGAGGACGATCTGAAGGGCGCCGAGGCCGACAGCGAGCAGGAAAAGCCCCCATCTGTCGATCCGTAACACTTGCCGCTTTATATACGCCGGATCGTGAAGGAAAAGAATGGTCATGAAAATGGCAAGTATACCGACAGGGAGATTTATGTAGAAGACCCATCTCCATGACCATTCATCGGTAATCCATCCGCCAATTACCGGTCCGACTATCGGAGCCATTACCACGCCCATCCCGAAAACGGCCATCGCCATACCGTGTTCGCGCCGCGGGAACGTTTCGAGCAAAATCGCCTGTGAGAGCGGCTGCAGTCCCCCGCCACCCAAACCCTGGAGGATTCTCGCCAATATGAGCACCTGAAGAGAAGGCGCAGCGCCGCAAAGAATCGAGCTGCCCGTGAAGAGCAGGAGAGAAAAAATCAGGTAGCGCTTTCTCCCGAACACGCCAGCCAGCCAGCCGCTTATCGGAATTATGATTGCGTTTGAGACCAGGTAGGAGGTAAGAACCCAGGTGACTTCGTCCATCCCGGCGTTCAAGCTGCCCTGGATGTGGGGAAGGGAAACGTTGACTACGCTCGTGTCCATGACCTCGATGAAGGTCGGAAGCATCACCGAGAGGGCCACAATCCATTTGTTTACCTGGGGGTTTGTTTCCGTCCGGGCGGTCATGGCTTATCTGGCAACGGTAAGGGAGCCGTGACCGAAGCGACTGGAAGCAGATGCGAACCACTCCTGTCGGTCACGTCTATGGTCACATCCAGAGACGCGCCCACCCTCAGCGGATGGTCTTGCGGGAGCGGTTGGTCTAGCTCGATCCTCACCGGGATCCGCTGGACTATTTTGATCCAGTTGCCGGTGGCATTCTCGGGCGGGATCAGGGAAAAAGCCGCCCCGGTACCGGCCCGGATTCCGGCCACCTTACCGGTGTACTCGTATCCGGGATAAATATCGGCCGATATGGAAGCAGGCTGACCAACTCTCACGTTGGTGAGCTGGGTCTCCTTGAAATTTGCTTCAACGTATACGCGGCTTAGAGGTACAACGGCCATCAATGCCTGTCCCGGCTGAATTCGGTCGCCTACCTGAACGTTCTTGTTAGCTATATAGCCTTCAATCGGAGCGCTTATCTGGCAGTAGGAAAGGTTCAGTCTCGCCGTCTCAAGCTCCGCTGCCGATTTGTCGCGTTTTCCTCTGAACGCTTCGACTTTATGCTTCTGAACGTCGACATTGCTCCTCTCGCTTCTCGCGGTCTGAAGCAGTGCCCTGGCTCGAGTCACCTGCTGGGAGGCCGCTGCAAAAGCCGACTCCAGCGCGGCTATCTCGGCGTCTACCGCCTTTACCTGAGCCCTCGCCTTTTCGCATGTCGTCTGCGCCTGCTCCCGCTGGCGCTGGGTCCCCGCGCCTGAAACCGAAAGGGTCTCGAAGCGTTTGCAGTCCCGCTCGCTCTGGCCGAGGTCGGCAAGAGCAGCGGCGCGGTTGTTTTTTAGCTGTTCGATGGTGTGTCCGGTTTGAGCCTCCGAATCTCCGGCGCCTTTGAAAGCCGCCTCCGCTGCATCCACATGGGAGGACGTCTGGACGTCAACCGGAGGCACCATTATTTCGGCTGCTTTAAGCTCGGCCTCGTCTTCTTCCAGCGCGGCCTTGGCTTTATCGAAGGCAGCTTTGTAGTCGGCCGGGTCCAGTTCGATGAGGAACTGCCCGGCACTGACCGCAAAATCGTTATCCACAAGCACCCTCAGCACGGTTCCGGAAACTCGGGCGCTTATCATAGCGCTGTCCGCCCTTGCATAAGCATCATCCGTGGTCACATGATTTCTCAAGAAAATCCACCAGTAGATGCCGACCAAAACGGCCGCGACAAGGAAGGCTAAACCCCCGATCTTTATGCGACGCGAATTGGCGTTGTTGTTCTTCGTGCCTTCGGATTGCTTTTGCTCTTCATTTGACATAATTCTCTCCCTACAAAGGCCCTCCGATCGCCCGTTCCAGCTCCGCCTTGGCAATTTCGTACCCATAGACGGACTGATAAAAATCCGCCCGACTCTGGGCCAGAAAGACCTGTGAATTCAGGACCTCAAGAAATATCGCCACCTGCTCTTTATACTGGAGAGTGGTGATCCGGTCATTTTCTTCCGCCTGCCTGACGGCAGTCCTGCTAGTCTCGATGTTTGCTTTCGCCACCTCCAACTGCTCAAGAGCTGTTTCCACCTGGAGTCGGATCTTCTGGAGGAGGTCATCGCGCCTTTTTTCAATTCCCCGCACGCGATATTCCCATTCGAGTTCGGAGGCCCTCGTCTTTCCGCCTTCAAAGAAATTCCAGTCGATTCTTACGCCTACTGAAGCATTTTCATTATTGGTGAACGGATTCCTGTCGGCTACGAAATCTTCACCTTCGCGGTAATATTGGGCAAATGCGGAAATACGGGGATAATAGCGGCTGCGGGCCGCTGTCCTGTAATATTCGGCCTGCCTTATTGAGGCCTTGATGGCGAGGTATTCGGGCCTTTTCTCCTCGGCCGCCGAATACAACTCATGGAGGTCCGGAACCGTATATGTTTTTTCCTTGATTTCCGCGAGATCGACCTTTGCCTGTAAATCTATGTAGAGAAGCTGGTTCAGATTGGAGCGAAGAATTACCAGTTGCTTAACGGTGTCTCTTTCACGCTGCACCGCCTGGGAGAGGGCGACGTCTGCTTTCAGCACGTCGTTTTGAGCCGCCACTCCCTGCTCAAAACTGGCCTGTGCGTTCTTTCTCTGCACTTCCAGGCTTGCCACGTTGTCGCGGGCAACCTGGACCAGTTTCGCTCCGAGCAGTGTCTGGAGATATGCAATCTGAACATCGCGCGTAAGGTCGAGGCGGGCTTGCTCCAACTGGTACCGGGATATATTGAGCCCTATCTTGTTGGCGCTGTACTGAGACTCCAGACCGAACCCGGTAAAAAGCGGCTGGATAATATCGACCTCCCACCTGTTGATGGTTTGAATCGAAAAGGGGATCTTCGAAAACGTCTCGCCCGTAGGCAATGTCAACGTTACGAAAGGTTGATTGTTGAGTTGGGTAAATGCATATGATCCGTCTATCTTTGGGAGGAAGTCCGCTCTGGCCTGATCAACCTTTTCTCCTGCTACGCAGACATCGTCGAAAGCGGCCCTGTACGCCTTGTTGTGCACCAGTGCATATTCAACGGCGGCCTCTTTTCCAAGAGGCTGGGGCAACTCGATGGTTTGAGCCTGCCCCCGTGCAGTGAGGAGCACACACAGGCCCAGTATTATTAGAATAATCTTCCATAGTTTCATAATTTCACCCGGCGCCGCTGTTTCAACAGCGTGACGATTTGCTGGAAACTCAGTTCCAAAAGAGAGCCTATAACCTTGTCCGCTTCCGAGAGTTCGGTTGCCGGAAAAGAATTTGTAACCGCAATGACCGCCAGCCCCGCTGCTCCAGCCGAATCGATGCCGGCAGGAGTATCTTCTATCGCAACGCAGTTAACCGGATCAATAGGCCTTCCTAAGGCCAACCTGAGCCGCTCTATTGCGAGAAGATAGGTTTCCGGTTCCGGTTTGCTCTTCTTTACCTCATCTGCGGAAACAATAACGGTAAACGCCGCGCTCAAACCCAAAGACGCTACGAAGGCGGTGACTTCATCTCGAAGCGCTCCGGAAGCCACGGCCATTGGAATACCTTTTTCCATGAGTTCCTCAACAAGTTCGATCACGCCGGGAAAACCCGGCACGCCCCGCCGGATGAGGTCTCCCAGCGCGGCGGCCTTTGCTTCCATAAACCTCTCCAGAGCCGCCGCTTCGAATTGCAGACCTGCGTCTTTGAAGGCACAGATGAAAGCATCCCGGTCGTCAAAACCAACGAAACGATCGAGGTATGCCTGGTAATCATGTCCTAGCCCCAGTGGGGCAAGAACCTCCTGAAAAGCCTTGTAATGCAGCGGTTCGCTATTTACGAGAACTCCGTCGCAGTCAAATACAACCGCCTCCAACTCAGGCTCGGAATTGGATTTGCGACTGTTCAGGCTGTTAATGCTCCCGTGAGACTTCAACGGATTGCTGTTCGTCGAAGACCTTCCGGCCGCGAGTCCTAGAATTCCTCCAAGCGAGAACCGGGTGATATGGTCGGCAACCTGCTCGATGCTCGTTGGGTCGAAGCTCCGCGGGCGAAGGTCCTCGATCAATCGCCTGGCAATGTGATAGTGCAAACATTGTCCCGTTATGCTAAGCGAAGTGAGGAAAGTTTTACGGCTCTCCTCTCCGTCAGCGGACTGTTCTTCGTGGAGCAGTTCTCTGACTATACTTGCAAGATATGAATAAATAGGGCGGATGGAGTCTTCCAACACATCATCGAGTGCACCGCTGGGCTCGGCGATTTCCCGCACGGTAAGTTTGCCATGCCAGGCAGGCAGACCTTCGGCCATAAGTCTCAAAAGAAGCGAGTGAACATAGGCCCTGAGTCTTTCCTCCGGTGCAGCTTCCGGAGAGACCCCCAGGTCCGGCGGATACTTCTTCGTCGCCAACTGGAGGGAGTACTGGAAGACTGCTGCGTAGAGGCCCTTTTTGTCCCTGAAATGATAGTTGACCGCGCCTACATTGGTACTGGCGCGCTTGCAGATCTGTCTGACCGTAGACGCACGAAAACCGTACCGGGCAAAAACCTCTCCCGCCGCTTCCAGCAGCCTTGCTTTAGTGTCCTCATTGCTTTTTGATGCGTCTGTCATCCCGTGACCCGGCATTAAGAACCGAACGTTAGTTTGGAATTTACGTTCCAAACGGATGTTTCATACAAGTGTTCCATCCCTCGCCCTGCTTTGTCAATAAGATTTCTCGGGCCCTGGAATAACATGTCAAAAATTTTTTCGCGATAGCCACTCTTTGAAGTTAAAATATCTACCTGGAATCCGCCTTGTTCAAGCCGGCAGGTATTCAGTTTTCACTGCGCATATGCGTTGCTTTTCAAGGAGCCGTCTAGTTGCTTACCTTAAATGGCGTATCCAAATATCTGGGAAAAAGAGAGCTTTTTCGCAACATATCCCTGCACGTTCATCCGCGCCAAAGGATCGGCCTTATAGGCTTGAACGGCTCCGGCAAATCAACTCTATTCCGGATATTGCTGGGCTCGGTCGAACCTGACTCGGGCTATGTCTCCAGAAGCAGGGGGCTTCGAATCGGACATCTGCCGCAGGAAATGGTCCCCGCGCGCGGTAAATCGGTTCTCGCCCGCGCAATGGATGTCCATGAGGAGGCGCAGGAGCTCAGGGGCCAGTTGGAATCGATCCAACGGGAGCTGGATTGCGAAAAAGACCCTCAGCTTCTTAGCGGCCTTGCTGCCCGGCATGCGATGGCTCTTGAAAAAATTGAACATTTAGTGGGTTACGACTTCGAGGCCAGGGCGGGAAAGGTTCTCGAAGGCCTCGGATTTCGAACCGGCCAGTATGGAATTCCCGTCTCGAATCTCAGTGGTGGGTGGGTGATGCGTCTGGAGTTGGGCAGGCTTCTGTTATCGGAACCGGAGCTTTTGCTTCTCGACGAGCCGACCAACCATCTCGACCTGGAATCCCTCCTGTGGCTGGAAGACTACCTTTTAAATAGCCCATCGGCTTTTGTCCTGGTCTCGCACGACCGTGCCTTTCTAAATAAAACCATTGAGCGAATAGTTGAAATCGAACAGGGGACTCTTCACGAATATGCCGGGGGTTATGATTTTTACCTCGAAGAGAAGGCAAAGCGCATGGAAGTGCGACTTGCAACGTATAAAAACCAGCAGGACCGGATCAGACAACTGGAAAGGTTCATCGACAGGAACAGGTACAACAAGAAAACGGCAGGTCAGGCTCAAAGCCGCATAAAGATGCTCGAAAAAATGGAGAAAGTCGAAGCTCCCGAAGCGGAGTCGCAAATACATTTTTCGTTTCCTCCGCCGGTTCGATCCGGGAAAAGAGTCCTGGAACTGCGAGAGGCGGGAAAATCGTATGGTGATGTCATCGTTTATTCGGGCGTAGACCTCATTATCGAGCGGGGGGATAAAATTGCTTTTCTCGGTCCAAACGGCGCCGGAAAAAGTACCTTGCTTAAGATCCTTGCCGGGGTGATCGAGCCGAGCTCCGGCGAGAGGTCAGTGGGTTTGCATACGACGGTGGGCTATTATGCGCAGCATCAGTGGGAGCAGCTAAATCCCGGCGCCACTGTCTTTGAGGAAGCCTTGAGCATATCCGGCGACATGCTCCAGACACAATTACGTGGACTCTTGGGGGCCTTTCTGTTTCAGGGTGAAGACGTTTTGAAGAAAACGGCAGTGCTCAGCGGAGGAGAAAAGGCGCGCCTGGTCCTTTGCAAGCTCTTGCTCGAGCGGCCAAACTTCCTGCTCCTCGATGAGCCCACCAACCACCTCGACATTTCATCCAGGGTCGTCCTGGAAAGAGCGCTTGGCGAATTCTCCGGGACGATCTGCTTTATCAGCCATGACCGGCGTTTCATAAACGCCGTGGCCAACAAGATACTGGTGGTTAAGTCCGGCCGGGTGCATGTCTTCCCCGGCAACTACGACGACTATCAGCAGATTTGGGAAAACCGCCTCGACGGCACGCCTCAAATTGAAAACAACGATCCGGAGAGCGACGTTTCAGGGGTAAAAACGCGCACAGCGAAAAAGAGGGCGGAGGCGGAGTGGAGAAATGAACTCTTCAGAGCCAAAAAACCGGTACAGGCCTTGATCGAGGGCATCGAGCGCGACCTCGATGCCTATCACGCGGAACGGGAGCGGCTCCGAGAGTTGCTCGCCGATGCTGAAACCTACAAGCAGGCGGGGCTGGCCTTGGATGTGCAATCCCAATACCGGACGGTGCAGGAGAGGATCCTGGATCTTACAGAGCAATGGGAGGCCGGGGTTCTCGAACTCGAACAGATAGAGGAGGACTTTCGAAGCAAATGGACATCCACAGGTTGATGATTTTCTGCAAGGTTATAGACCTCCAAAGTTTCACCAGGGCGGCTGAGGCGCTTAACCTCACACAGCCGACGGTGAGCGAGCATATCCGGGCGCTGGAGGAATCACTCGGTGAAAAGCTCCTTGATCGCTTGGGACGTGAAATCCTTCCCTCTCCCGCGGGTAAGGTCCTCTACAGGTATGCCCGTGAGATAATCCAACTCCGCGACAAGGCGGTGCAAGCCATCGAAAAATTCAAGGGCAACCTTTCCGGCTCCCTGCACGTGGGGGCGAGTACGATCCCCGGCGTCTACATACTTCCAAGGCTCATAGGGAGCTTTAAGGCAAGCTACCCTGCGATCCAGATCACTCTTAAGAGTGGAGGCAGCGGTGAAATCGTCCGAATGATTCTCGATGGCAAAGTCGAGTTTGGAATAATCGGCGCCCGATGGGATGAGAGGAGGATTTTGCTTGAAGAAATCTATTCCGACGAGCTGGTGCTGGCCGTCTATAAGGGCCACCCATGGGAGGGGCGCGAAAGTGTAAGCGTGGATGAACTGGCAGGTGTGCCTTTCATCCTGCGTGAAAGATCCTCCGGTACGCGTATGGTGATGACACAAGCGCTCGAAGCCGCCGGATTTTCTCCCTCCCTCTTTAACACAGTCGCCGAAATGGGGAGCACCGAAGCCGTAAGAGAGGCCATAAAAGCCAGGATAGGAATCTCCATAATCTCTTCATTCGCCGTGAAAGAAGATGTCGAAAGAAACAACATCTGCACGGTCCCTTTGAAAGAGGTCCTTATTCACAGGCCTTTTTTTCTTGCTCAAAGAAGGCATCGAGAACTCTCACCTCTTTGTTCGGCCTTTTTGGAGCATTTGAGAATGGATAACGGGTGATGGAGAAGAGAGCGAAGGAGCACGCGAATGATTTCACTCGACCACATCCTGATCGGGGAGGGCGGGATATTCACGCTTGAGACTAAAACCAGAAGCAAACCTGCGCAAGGCAAGCCTGAGATTCATTACGACGGCGAGAAGATTTCGGTC
>Ga0326728_10005583_pt1 | contig 35021 bp, 28 predicted proteins | sample MB3enrmetagenome_FD_207602 | JGI IMG/M metagenome (GOLD analysis project Ga0326728, IMG submission 207602) | Lab enriched peat soil microbial communities from McLean, Ithaca, NY, United States - MB31MN | ecosystem: Environmental > Terrestrial > Soil > Wetlands > Peat | place: USA: New York...
CCCTCCTGAATCAGGAGGGGAGGCGCGATCGCGCCGGGGTGGTTTCCCGCGGAATGGTCGCCCCGGGACACGCCTTGGCGTGTCCGTGCTTCTTCTCCTGTTCTGCCTCGCCTTTCCGTTGCGGTCGCAAACGCCGGCCCCCACAACTGCGGACGCCTACGTTCAGCAATTCGAGTCAAGTTATCGCGAGGTTCGAAGCCTGCGGGGTGATTTCACCCAGACTTACACCCTGGGAGGAAGGCCGCCGCGCATTGAGGCGGGACGCGTCGCCTTTGCCCGGGGAGGCCTGATGCGGTGGGACTATCAGCGCCCTACGGAAAAACTCTTTCTCTCTGACGGCAAGCAGGTGTCGCTCTATATCCCCGAGGAACACCAACTCACGCGTGCTTCGGTGAAATCCAGCGAAGACTTCCGCGTGCCCTTTGAGTTGTTGCTCACGCGGCTGAATTTGCGGCGCGTCTTCGCGCGGGTGGAGATGGCCGACGCGGCGCTGGACCATGACCCCGCCGATCACGTGCTGCGCGCCTTCCCCAAGAAAGAGTTTGCGGAGGATTACACCGACGTTCTAATCGAATTAAGCCTGCAATTCGATATGCGCAGGCTGGTGGTAAATTACCCGGACCACAGCCGCATGGATTTTCGTTTCGACCACCTGGAACGCAACCCGCCCCTGCCGCGCTCCCTCTTCCAATTCACACCGCCCCCTGGGACTGAGATCATCGACCAGCACTAAGCACAAACTTTTCTATGGCGCTCGCCACGCCGCTATCGTCGCAGGCAGACGTTACCGCCCAGCCGGGGCGATGGAGGCCGTCAATGTGGTTTCCCATCACCACCGGCAGGCCCGCGAACTCCAGCATTTCGACGTCATTGAAGTTGTCGCCGATGGCCATGACGTCGCTCGCGGGAATTCCGCACTGCGTGGCCCAGAATTTCAACGCCCTTCCCTTGGTACACCCCTGGTTCATGATGTCGAAGATGGCGATATTACGGTCCGGGTACTTTGTCCAGGTGAGATGAATGGACGGGGCGGTTTCCGACTGGCGAAGCAGCGTCTCCGCCGCCTCGATGCGTGCTGGTGGGCCGCCAATCATGATCTGCACCGGGTCGGATTTTACCGTGGCCTTCAGGTTGGGGACCAAGAGCAGGTGATCCAAACTGGTCCGAAGGTACCAACCGAGCGGGCCCTCGGGGATGGCGCAGTCTTCCATAGTGACCTGTCCGCGCCCCGGCAAATCGAAAATGACGACCGTGTAAGGCCGGTACGCCTGGACGATCTCCAGCACCTGCAGAGCAACATCGCGGGGCAGAAAGTTTTGGTAGGCAACCTCGCCCGCCGGCGTGCGCACCAGTGCGCCGTTCGAGGTGATGGTGGTGACCGGGAAGGGAATTTTCGCCACGTAGGGCGCGGCCGCACGGGGACGCCGCCCCGTCACCACCACTATCTGAATCCCCCGTTCCGACGCGGCCGCCAGGGCTTCGAGGTCCTTTTCCGAAATTTCCCATCGACTGTTGACCAGCGTCCCGTCAAGGTCCAGGGCAATGAGGCGAATCGGCATGCACGGAAATGGTAAATGGTAAATTCTAAATGGTAAAGGCTAGAAGTTGAAGTATGAAGTCTGAAGTATGAAGGATGAAGTATGAAGGATGAAGTGGGAAGGGCTGTGTTGTTTCGCGAAGATTTTCTCTGGACGTGCTTTTATAATTTACCATTTAGAATTTATCATTTCCCTTTCATCCTTCAGTCTTCATCCTTCATACTTTTTCTTTCCTCCTTCACCCTTCCTCCCAGCTTCCGACTTCTGCTATTCTCAAAACCTATGTCTTTCATGACCCATTTGGAGTGCGCGCGCTGCGCCAAAGAGTATCCCGCGGGACAAATCCAAAACCTCTGCGAGTGCGGTTCGACCCTTTTCGCGCGTTACGACTTGCGGAGGGCTTCCACCAAGCTCGAACCCCACACGCTGAAATCTCGCGGCAGGGACCTGTGGCGATATAGGGAGGTTCTGCCGGTCGCCAATGAGTCGTCGATTATATCGCTGGGTGAGGGCTTCACGCCCCTCCTGCGCGCGCGCCGTCTGGGCGATAAGCTCGGCCTGCCCAATCTTTATTTAAAAGACGAGTCGCAGAACCCCACCGGCTCGTTCAAGGCGCGCGGCATGGCCGTGGCGGTGAGCAAGGCTTTCGAGCTGGGAATCCGCCGGTTGGCGGTTCCCTCGGCCGGAAATGCCGGCGGCGCCCTGGCGGCCTACGCTGCCAAGGCGGGGATGGAAGCCGCGATTTTCATGCCGGAAGGGACACCCCTGGCCAACGTGCTGGAATGCCAGTTGCACGGCGCCAAGACGACGCTGGTCCCCGGCAGCATCAAGGACTGCGGTCGCGTGATGCGCGAAAGCCTGCCAGGGGAGAACTGGTTTGACGTTTCGACGCTGCGCGAGCCCTACCGCGTCGAGGGCAAGAAGACCATGGCTTACGAAGTGTACGAGCAACTGGGCGGTCGCCTGCCTGACGCCATGATCTACCCCACGGGCGGTGGCACCGGTCTGATCGGCATGTGGAAGGCGTTCGACGAGATGCAGGAATTGGGGTGGATTGCCGAGCGCCGCCCGCGCATGTTCGCCGTCCAGGCACAGGGCTGCGCTCCCATGGTGCGCGCCTATGCCGAGGGAACCGAACGCGCCGAGGAGTGGAAGGATCCGCAGACCCTTGCTTCCGGCTTGCGGGTCCCGGCGGGGATTGGTGATTTCCTGATTCTCGGCGCCGTGCGCAAGAGCCGAGGCGCCGCGCTGGCGGTTTCCGACGCCGATATGCTCACCGCCGTCCGCGAGATTGCCGAGACGGAAGGCTTGATCACTTCGCCGGAAGGCGGAGCCACTCTGGCGGGACTGAAGAAATTGTTGTGGGATGGATTCCTGGGCGGGCATGAATCCATCATCCTTTTCCTCACCGCCACCGGGTATAAATATTTGGAGGCCCTGGAAAAACTCTCATGACACACACCGAACGCCTCTACTACACCGACTGTTACTTAAAGGAATTCAGCGCACGCGTTATCCGCACCAATCCTGATCCTCGCGGGACGCGTGTGTATCTTGACCGCACGGCATTCTATCCGGAGTCGGGCGGGCAACCCTCTGACCGCGGCACGCTGGAGGGAATCGCCGTGCTGGACGTCATCGATGAGGGCGACGAGGTTGCCCACATCCTCGCCGGCAATCCGGCGGCGGAAGCCTTGGAGGGCAGCATCGACTGGGACCGCCGTTTCGACCACATGCAACAGCACACGGGGCAGCACGTTCTGTCGGCGGCGTTTGAACGCGTGGGAAATTACAAGACGGTGTCGTTTCATCTGGGCACAGAGAGCTCCACCATTGATCTCGATTCCGACCGCGTCGGCGCCCGGCAAGTCGAAGAAGCCGAAGAGCTGGCGAATCGTGTAGTGTTTGATAACCGGCCCGTGCAGATTTCCTTCCGGCCTGCCGAGGAAGCGCAGCAACTCGAATTGCGAAAACCCACCTTCCGCGAAGGTGACATCCGGCTGGTGGAGGTTGAGGGATTTGACCTTTCCGCCTGCGGAGGGACGCACGTCAGCCGGACCGGCGGCGTGGGCATCATCAGCATTCGCAAAGTGGATCGCGCCAAAGGCCTGGCGCGGGTGGAATTTGTGTGCGGAGGCCGGGCGCTGCGGCGGGCTCGACAGGACTTTGCCATCCTGAGCGAGGCGGCGCGATTGTTCTCAACCGGTTTGGAAAATGTCCCCGAGCTCATCACCAAACAGGCCCAGGAACTGCGCGACGCGGGCAAATCCGTGCAGAAACTTGTGGGGGATCTGGCGGAGTTGGAAGCCGCCCAGTTGGGGCAGCAAGCGCCGGAAAAAAATGGAGTGCGGGTGGTCCAGCGCCTGTTTGAAGCCGCGGAAGGGAAGAAGGCCAAGCTGGTTGCGCACGCCGTTGGGAAGCAGGCCGGCGCCATCGCCCTGATCGGAGTAAAGGGCACGCCCTCCGCGCTCTTTTTCTCTCAGACGCCGGGCGGGAGAGCCAACCTGTCCGACGTGATGAAACAGACCATGGCGAAATTCGGGGGCAAGGGTGGCGGAACCCGTGATTTCGCCCAGGGCGGCGGCCTGCCGGAGAATCAACTGGAGGCCGCCTTGCAGTTTGCGGAGAGCCTGCTGCCGGATGCTGGAGTAGCTTGATCCCGTAGCGGCGAGTTTACCTCGCCAAATGGCCGTAGCGGCGAGTTTACCTCGCCAAATGGCGGCGTAAAGCCGCCTCTACTTGGCGCGCTTTGCCCGCTGTGCTATATTTCCAAAGGTCATTGACCGTGGGGGCGCGTAGCTCAGTTGGGAGAGCGCGGCGTTCGCAACGCTGAGGTCGAGGGTTCGAATCCCTTCGCGTCCACCATGCCCGCGCTTTTGCTTGACAACCTACTATAATCAATTAAATGCTATCACTGGAGTGTTAGATCCGGCGCGCGCTCTTTTCGGCCGGTTTAAGGCTTGTCATGCAATGTCCTAAATGCAAGACGGAGAATTCGGACACTCTCACCTACTGCGTTCGCTGCCACACGCCGCTGAAGTACACCTGCCCATCCTGCAAGCACGTGCAATTCCAGGGTGGGAAATGCGAGAAGTGTGGAGTGGATTTTGCCAAGTACGCGGCCATGCTGGTCTTTCAAACCCAGTCGAATGTCAATGCCCAGCGCGCCAAAGCCAAGGAGCGCGGCTCCGTCTGGAAAAAGCTTCTCATGGCCCCTTTGGACGGCGGGATCTCACTGGTCGTACATTTCGTGAAAAAACTGCGGGGAAGGTAACCTCTTTTGTGGGCGCGGCCTGAAACCCGGAAAGGGCTTCTTCCCGGGCGGCGCTGGATTCCTACCTCGGCGTCTTGCTGGCGACGTACCGCTTGGCCTTGGCCATCAATTCCTTGGCCTGCGGAATGCTGTCCAGCGATTTCAACACCAGAGGGTCGTTTTCGATACTGATCTTTTCGGATTCGTTGTCGCCGTAGATAAAGCGCACCAATGAGATATGGATCTGGTTTTTGACGAAGTCCAGATTGGCGGTCATTTCCACGTCGGAGAAGGGAATCTTCTCCTTCGCCAGGAACTGCTTGAACTCATCCAGAACGGCGGCATTCACTTCGAAATCCATGGGGATGGTCTTGTGGATTCCCAGGTAGTATTTGCCGAAGTTGTAGAAGGCGCTGTGCTGGACCAGCGTTTCCTGCGCGGGATCCATCTTGGGATCGGTATACTGGATGTCGGGAGTGATTCCGCCGCCGCCATAAACTTCGCGCCCGCCGTCGGTCAGCCGCACCTCGGCGTGGGTGGGCTTGGTGAGCTCGGGGTGATAGTAGTAATCGTAGAGGGAAACGTTTTCATAATCGCGCTGGATCAGGCGTCCACTGGGCGTGTAATAGTGCGCCGTGGTCAGGGCCAGGCCGGTGTGTTCGCTCAACTGATACACCGTTTGCACCAGGCCTTTGCCGAAGCTGGGCTCACCGATCACCAGCGCGCGGTCGTGATCCTGGAGGGCGCCGGTGACAATCTCCGCTGCGCTCGCCGTCATGCGGTTAATCAGGATGACAATGGGATATTCATTGCCGTCGTCACCGCGCTGGGCACGATAGCGCTTCTCCGGGGATTGGCGGCCCGAGTGGTAAACAATAAGCTGGCCCTTTTCCAGGAAGTGATCGGAAACGTCCACGGCTTCCTGGAGGAGTCCGCCGGGGTTGCCGCGAAGGTCGAGAATCAATCCCTGCAAGTTCTTTTCGCCGACCTTGCGCAGCGCGTCGGTGAGCTCATCGTTGGTGTTCTCGTTGAATTTGCTGATGTGGATGTAAGCGACGCCCGGCCGGATCATGAAAGCGTCATCCACACTCTGGGTGGAAATTTCATCGCGGGTGATATCGACCTCAAGCGGCTGCTCGTATCCTTCGCGCGTGACGGTGACGTGAACCTGCGTGCCCTTGGGGCCCTTCAGCATCTTGGCCACCTGATCGGTGTTCATCCCGTCGGTGGATTTGCCATCAACTTTCGCCACGATGTCGCCCGGGCGCAGGCCGGCGCGGAAGGCGGGGGAGCCCGGAATCGGCGCCACCACCACGGTGACGAGCTTGCCCATTTTCCCCGGGCGCGCCTGGATCTGCATGCCCACGCCGTAGTACTTGCCCTCCTGGTCTTCCCGCAGCAGGGCAAAGGCGCGAGGATCGAAGAAATTGGAGTGCGGGTCGAGGGTGCGCAACGCCCCGGGAATGGCGCCCGTGTTGGCATTGGGCGGACCATAAATGCTGTTGTCCGGATCGACGGGGTCGGCGTAGTTGGCCTCCACGATTCCGTAGACGAGCGTAAAGGCATTCATGCTGGCCTTGACGTCCGTGTCATCGCTTCCGGTGGTGGCCTCCACTTGCCGCCCGTACGCCCCTCCCAGGAGCGCACACAGGAGCACCGTCGACAAGATAAACCATACCACCCGGCGTGCTTGTTTCATGAATTTGCAGCTCCTCACCCTGCTGATTAAGTATAACACAGGGTCGCCAGCCTGAAATACCGCCATTAGCAATCCCGTTCATTGGATGCAGCCCGGAGGCCCAGGGTTCGATGCCCCGTCATTCGGCAATTCCTTGACATCCGCCCGGGGTTTACCTATTATCCCAGTGGAGGCGCACATTGTTTGGTGGCGGGTTTCTCGAAATCGGTTTCATACTGTTTGTTGCCTACCTCCTATTCGGCCCCAAGAAAGTTCCGGAAATCGCTCGTACTCTGGGCAAGGGCCTGGGCGAATTGCGCCGCGCGTCAAATGAACTGAAGAATTCACTGGAAGAGGAAATCAAGAATTTGGACCGCTTACCCGAGAGCGGGCCCGACACGACCTCCACCTATGGGCATCACGATCCAGAACCCACCCCCGAAACCACCGAACCCCGACCCTGAGGAACTGGAACTGAGCGGGAAGCAGATGTCGTTCCTCGAGCATCTTGAGGAACTCCGGGTCAGGCTGCTGCGCAGCATCTACGCCATCATCATCGCCACCGGTGTCTGCTTCTGGAAACACAAGGCCATTTATGATTACATGGCGAAGCCTCTAACCGACACGCTGATCGCGCTGCACTTGCCACCCAAGCTCGTTTACACCAATCCCGTTGATCCTTTCAACCTTTATATCAAGCTCTCCATCATGGGCGGGATTTTTCTCGCCTCCCCCTACATCCTCTTTCAGCTCTGGCTGTTCGTCTCCCCGGGACTTTACCGCAACGAAAAGAAATACATTTGGCCCTTTGTCCTGCTCACCAGCGGCCTGTTCATGTCCGGCGGCTTTTTCGCTTACAAGCTGGCTTTGCCCAAGGTGTTTCATTTCCTGTTGGATTTTGCCTCGCAATTCCAGCCCATGGTGACCGTCAACGAATACTGGGACCTGGCGATTTCTCTCGTGGTTTCGGTGGGCGTGGTGTTTGAGTTGCCCGTGGTGATCCTGCTGCTCTCCATCTTTGGCATCGTTACGCCCAAGTTCCTTTTGAAAAATTTTCGTTATGCGGTCCTGCTGACGGCGGTTATTGCCCTGGGCATTGTCCCCAGTAATGACATGGCGAGCATCTTCGTCGTTTGGATTCCGCTGGTCGGCCTTTACTTCCTGAGCATCGGGCTTTCCTGGCTCGTTTACCTGAAGAAAAACCGGAAAAATAAAGATGCCGAAGCCTAAGCGTCAACGAGACTGGATGGGGCTGGGGGCGTGCAGCCTTCTGCTCCTTCTGGCTGTTCCGTCTGGGCTGAGCGCCGCGGGACCGGCCGATTCCTTCGACGGCACGCGGGCATTCGAGGATCTGAAGCGCCTGGTGGAATTCGGGCCGCGTCCGGCGGGTTCGCCGGCTTTGGCGAAGGCGCGGGGCTGGATCGAGGCGCAACTGAAGGATGCGGGCGCCGATGTGGAAGAGGACTCGTTTACCCCCTCGACGCCGTCGGGCGACATCCCCATGACCAACATCATCGCCAAGTTTCCGGGCGCGCAATCCAAGGTGTTAATGGTGGCGGGCCATTACGACACCAAGCGCTTTGACAACTTCCGCTTTGTCGGTGCCAATGACGGAGCCTCAAGCGCCGCGCTGCTGCTGGAACTGGCGCGCGCCTTGCGAGGCCGCAAGCACGCCTTGACCTACTGGCTGGTTTTCTTTGACGGGGAAGAAGCCGTGCGAGATTGGACGGAGACCGATAGTGTATATGGTAGCCGGCACATGGTCCAGAAGCTCTCCTCCGAAGGCGAACTGGGGCGCATCCAGGCGATGATCCTGGTGGATATGATTGGCGATTCCCACCTGGTCATCCAGCGCGAACCAGCGTCCACGCCGTGGTTGACGGATATGGTGTTTAGTGCCGCCCACCGCCTGGGGTACAAGAAAGAATTTTTGGATTCCAAATTCGGTGTGGGCGACGACCACATTCCTTTTGTGAACGCCGGAGTGGCTGCCGTGGACCTGATAGATTTTGACCCCAACGACGGTTACTGGCACACGGCAAAAGACACGGTTGGCCACTGCAGTCCGCATAGCTTAACGATTGTCGGTAACGTGGTTCTTGCCACCCTCGACGACCTTGAGAAATCAACCCACGTAAAATAGCGTTTCTCCGGAGCCCGTCATCGCTAGTTTTCAGTCGTCAGTCGTCAGTAAAAGCCTTGGGCGCGAGCTGCTTTTACTGACAACTGACGACTGACAACTGACAACTCTTATTACGCATGAACACCCTTTGGCCGTGGATCATCTTCATCGTTTTTGTGCTGGCCCTTCTGGCGCTGGATCTGGGAGTGTTCCATCGCCGCCCGCACCCGGTGCGATGGCGCGAAGCGGCCGCCTGGAGCGCCTTCTGGGTGGCCCTGTCGTTGGCCTTCAACCTGGGAATCTATTGGCGATATGGCGCGGAAGCGGCGCTCCAATTCTTCACCGGTTACCTGCTGGAGAACTCTCTTTCCTCCGACAACCTTTTCCTTTTCGCGGTGATTTTCGCGAGCCTGGGAGTGGCCGCCGAGTATCAGCATCGAGTGCTTTTTGCGGGAGTGCTGGGTGCCCTCGTTTTGCGCGGAGCTTTCATCGCGGCCGGAGTTCAATTGGTCCGCCATTTTCACGGCATTCTTTATTTCTTCGCCATCTTCCTGATCTGCATGGGAGTAAAAGTTCTGCGCGAGCAGGGGAGGGAATACGACCCCCGGCGCGGCCGGGTGGTTCGTCTGGCCCGCCAATTGTTCCCGATTTCCGAACAGTATGAGGGGGGTCGCTTCTTTACGCGCTGCGACGGGCGGCTTTGCGCCACCCCGCTCCTCCTGGTCCTGATCATGATCGAAGTTGTAGACCTGACGTTTGCCCTCGATTCCATTCCCGCCGTCTTTGCCATCACGCAAAATGCTTTCATCATCTTCACATCCAACGTCCTGGCGATCTTGGGATTGCGGTCCCTTTATTTTCTGCTGGCGCGGGCCATGTCCCGATTCCAATACCTGCACACAGCGATGGCAGTGCTGTTGATTTTTATTGGCGCCCGAATGCTGCTTGTCCCCTGGGTGAACATTCCCACGGGAATCGCCCTGCTGGGGATTTCTTTGATTCTGGGAACCGCCATCGTGGCGTCGCTGCTGGCGGTGGACAAGAGGGCATAGCGACCCAATCCCTCCGTGCCCTGCGCACTAATCGCGGGCTTTTTCCTGTGGATTCCAGGTGATCGTGCTAATAGAAATTGCAGGCAGATTCAGCGAAATCTCCCGCCCATGCCACCCCAGCGTGACCGGCGCATCGGACTTCCGGCTGTTCAGCAGTTCGGCTACTACCTCACCCTTCGCTCCTTTGAAGGCAAGGCAACGGATTCCCTCCGCTGACCCGCGAGTCGCGATGCGCACTGATCCGGGCCGCACGAACTTGCTGAAGTGGGCAAGGTAATAGTAGAGGCCCGTATAGGTCACTTCCTGGGTCGCAGGGTTGATGATGACTACAGGATGCTGAATGTTGGGGTCGGGATCCCCGTGAATCACCGAGACCAGCCACGGCCCTCCGTGGTCGTTCAGAATCATGTTCCAGTAGATCCAGGCGGAAGCGCCGGCCTCGAGATCGGAAACGATCTGATTACCCCAGTAGTCGCCGTCGCTGAACTCGTAAACGGGAAGCTTGACCCAGCAGATTTCGGTCATCCACAAGGGAAGGTTCGGGTAGCGGCGGTGCAACTCCGCAATGGCCTCGAAATTCTTGAAGTCATATCCATGATAGGCGAGGGAGCCCACGTACTTTCGGGCGCCGGGATCATCCAGCACGGTGGGATATTCCTTGCCGGCTTCTGCGCGTGTGGAGGCCTCGCGGAATTGGATTTGCGTGCGCACGTGGTTGCGGGCAAAAAGTGGCCCCACATGTTCCTTCAGCAAATCCCGAATTTGGGGATAAGTAATCTTGGTATATCGTTCGTTGAACAGACTCAGGTAGTCAATGAAGACGCCGTTCTTTTCGTATTCCTGAAGATAACGCAGGTAATACAACGCCAGCGCGTCATAGTACTTGGTATCGACATTCAGGGCCGCGCGGCCGTCCGGTTGCTTGCCCACCTCCATGAGCATCCAGTCCGGAGGGAAGTCCATGGGGGCCTGAAGCTTGAAGTTGCCATATTGGCGGGCGCGCTTGATGTAGGTAATCAGTCCGGCGGGGCCAAGGTCGCGGCGAATGCTGAAATGTTCCATCCCGATGTCGCCGGGGGTGTCGTCGTAGGTGTACCACGGTCCGGCGGGCATTTCATCGGTACCCGCCAAAACGGTTTTCATCGCCGAGAAGCCTGCCCCCGTTTCGGGATCGAACAAAGCCTTCAGAACTTTTTCCTGCGCGGCAGGCTCCAGAGTATTGAGGGTCAGCGATCCCGATTCGAGGAAGGAGGCGCCAAAGCCGTCAATCCGCTGGTAACGCGCCGACTCATCCACAGTGAACATGAGGGCCGCGCTGCCGCGCCGTCTCGTCTGGAACCGCAAGGTGGGCTTGGGCGTCAGCCGGTCGCCCGCTTGCGACGACACGTAAACGCGCGCCTGCTGTGCCCATGCCGGCACAACCCACAAAATACAAGCCGCCAACAGCCAGGCTGTCTTTCGGGTAGAAATCCACATGGAGACCTCCCCGTCCATCGTACCCTAGTCTCGAAGTAAAACTCTCCGTTGGGCAAATTCAGAGTAAGGTGGGCACATCCAATATGAGTTTAGCGTTAGAAATCGCGGCAGCGGTAGAAATTGGCAGGGAATCTGGTTGGGACGATATGAGAATCCTGAAGGTCTTATTGTCCCGAGAGTACGGGGGAGATCACAGGCGTGAGATCGTAGTTCTGTGGGGAGACGCAATCGCTCTAAAACCTAAAGAGGCTTTGCATAAAGCGTGTGCGGCTGGGTTGATTCCGACGACCCACCTTCCCAGGTCTTTGCGCGAGGGAACGCTTCAGCGTAAAACTCTGGGAAACGCTTCTGAATGAATTCTCTTGTGTTCGGAGAATTGCATAACTTCTTGGTTCTTTTAATCCTCTCCGATTTGCTCAAGTCTTTCCATTCGGACGTAATTTCACGAACAAAGTCTTCCATTGCCATCGTTGCCCGCCTCCACAATCACCCCATCGGAGCTATCTCCATTCAAGTATATAACACGTTTGTTTTGCCAACAACCCGCTCTTGCGAATACTCCGCGCGACTTGATAAATTACTGGATTAACCTAATCTCCCCCTGCTCACGACGAGCCGGAGAATCGAGAACCACACTGGCCGGAGAGAACCTTCGTAAACTGATCGAGCTGACGGCACACCTGCGAGGTCCGCAGGGGTGCCCCTGGGACCGAGTGCAGGACTACGACACCTTGAAGGGGCTGTTGCTGGAAGAGGCCTACGAGGTGGTGGATGCCGCAGGCGCGCGCGACTTTGACGGGCTCGAGGATGAGCTGGGGGATTTGCTCTTTCTGGTAACATTCTATTCGCGCGTGGCAGAAGAAGAGGGCCGTTTTACCATCGAGGATGTGGTGGAGCGCGTGCACGCCAAGCTGATTCGGCGGCATCCGCACGTGTTCGGCGACGTGAAAGCGGGGAACCCCAGCGAAGCGCTGCAAAGTTGGATGGCGGTCAAGGAAAAGGAACGCGCCGCCGAGGGGAAGCGCGTCAAGAAATCTTTGTTGGACGGAATTCTTCCTTCGCTACCTTCCACGCTGGTGGCGCACGAGCTGGGCACGCGCGCGGCGGAGGTGGGCTTCGAGTGGGCCAAGGTGGGCGACCTGCTGGAGAAGATCGAGGAGGAGGTCCACGAGTTGCGGCAGGAGTTGGCCGCGCAGCCGCCCAGCCCAACGGCGCGGGTGGAAGAGGAGGTCGGAGATTTGCTTTTCGCGGTGGCCAACCTCTCGCGCTTTCTGCATTTCGACGCGGAAAGTTGCCTGCGCCGGGCGAATCAGAAATTTCAGCGGCGTTTCCAGGCCATGGAGCAGGAAATCCTGAAATGCGGCAAGCAATTGAAAGAATGCTCGCTGGAAGAAATGGAAGCGGTTTGGACAAACATAAAAAAACAGGAAACCCCGTAGGTTATTCTCTGCGGCTTTGCGAGAAGCAAGAGGAGCTGGCGGCGTGCGTGCGGATTCAGAAAGAGATTTGGGGCTACTCTGAGTCCGAGCTTTACCCCCTGCGGTTGTTCGTCAACCTGAGCCGGATCGGGGGGCACGTGCTGGGAGCCTTCACTACGGATGGTGAGCAGGTGGGGTTTGTCGCGTCGATGCCCGCCTGGCACGGGAGGCATCGCTATTTTCATTCCTTGTCACTGGGCGTTGTCCACGCTCACGAAAATCGCGGCCTGGGCAGGGCACTCAAGCTGGCGCAGCGAGATCTGGCGCTGCGCGCGGGAATTGATTCCATCGAATGGTCGTTTGATCCCTTGCGCGCCAAGAATGCGAACCTGAATATTAACCGTTTGGGGGCTCTGGTACGCCGGTATGAGCCGGACTATTATGGGCACGTGGAGAGCCAGTTCCAGCAGGGGCTACCGAGTGACCGCTTGATCGCGGAATGGCGGCTCGGCTCTCTACGCGTCAGGCGGGCTCTTGTGAGTAAGCCGGTGCGGAACACCCGCCGGAAGCCTGCGCGGGTGGTCGAAATCCCCATCGATATAGACGCCTTGATCCGGGCCAATATTGCGGAAGCCCGCGCGTGGCAAGAGCGCGTTCGCAATCTCTTGCAGCAGGATTTTAAAGACAAGCTGGCGATAACCGGTTTCACCCACGACGAAAAATCTGCGCACTATTTACTGGATGCTTATGAAAATTGAACGAATCGAACTTCGAGAATTGCGGCTGCCTCTCGTGCATTTCTTTGAGACCAGCTTCGGGCGCACCACCACCCGCCGGATCGTTCTGGTGCGGGTCAACGCTGACGGCCTGACCGGTTGGGGCGAGGCGACCTGTGGCGAACTGCCGTTCTACAGTTATGAGACTCCCGACACGGCCTGGCATATCCTGCGCGATCTCCTTATTCCCTGGACGCTGGGCAAGGAATGGGCCGCGCCGGGCGATGTGGCGCCTTGCTTCCGGCCCATCCGCGGCCACAACATGGCCAAGGCGGCGCTGGAAAATGCCCTCTGGCACATTGCAGCTCAACAAATGAACCTACCCCTCGCCAAGTTGCTGGGCGGGACGCTCACGGAAGTTCCTTGCGGCGTTTCCATCGGCATCCAGAACTCGATTCCGGAATTGCTGGAGAAGGTCGCGCGCGAAGTGGCAGCGGGCTATCAGCGAATTAAAGTGAAGGTCAAGCCGGGTTGGGACGTGAGCGTGCTGGAGGCGATTCGGAACAAGTTTCCGCGCATCCTGCTGATGGCCGACGCCAACAGCGCCTACTCACTGGCCGACGTCGCGCACTTGAAAGAGTTCGACCGGTTCTACCTGATGATGATGGAGCAACCCCTGGGTTGGGATGACTTGCTGGACCACGCCAAGCTTCAACGGGAAATTGCCACGCCCATTTGCCTGGACGAATCCATTCACAATGCTGACGACGCGCGCAAGGCGCTGGAAATCGGCGCGGGCAAGATTATCAATATCAAGCTGGGGCGCGTGGGCGGATTCACCGCGGCACGGCAGGTCCATGACGTCTGCCGCGCCCGGAACGTCCCGGTGTGGTGCGGCGGCATGTTGGAGTCCGGCATCGGGCGCGCCCATAATATCGCCATGTCCACACTGCCTGGATTCACCTTGCCCGGCGATGTTTCCGCCAGCAAACGCTATTGGGCCGAGGACATCATCGACCCGGAAGTCACGGTGAGCGCGCAGGGCACCATTCACGTTCCCGAGACGGCGGGGTTGGGATATGCCCCCAACCTGGAGCGGATCGAAAAGCTGACGGTGCGGAAGGAATCGTTTGAGTAGCGCCACACCGATTCTCGCTGCGAAATCCTCCCCCCGCGCCGGGCATGGCCGCATGCACCTGCTGATGTTGATGGTGACGGTCTGCTGGGCCAGCAACATCATTGCCGGCAAGGAAGCCTTGACGGGGTTCGGCGCCCTCGCTCTGGCGCAACTGCGCGTGCTGGGGGCGGCGATAATTTTCGCCATCTGCTTTCTGGCCGGCGGGCGGATCCACAGCCTGCAACTGACCCCGCGGAAATGGCTTTTCGTAGTGGCCATGGCGTTCAATGGCATTGCCCTGAATCAGCTTACCTTTATCGGTGGAATGGCGCGCACCACGGTGTCGCACACCGGCCTGATCGTGGCGCTGGGACCGGTGATGGTGTTGGTCATTGCGGTGGTGATTCGGCTGGAAACGCTGACCGCCTGGAAATTTGCGGGGATGATGATCGCCTTCGCGGGAGTCGGCATCCTGACCGCGGACAAGCCCGGGCAGGGAGGCGGCGGCCATTGGATTGGAGACCTCATCCTGCTGGTGAGCGTGCTGGTCTTCGCTATTTTCACGATACTGATGAAGGAAGTCACCAACCAGTTCGACGCGCTGACGCTGAATACGCTTATCTTTGGGCTGGGCGCCATCATGATGCTCCCCTTCTGCGCCCGCGCCGTGATCGCAACGAACTGGGCCGCGCTCAGCCTGGAGGCTTGGTGGGGGCTGGCGTTTCTGGTGGTGTTCGGCTCCGTGATTTCCTACCTGCTCTTTGCCTATGTGCTGACGGAGTTGGCGGCATCGCGCGCCGCCGCGTTCAACTACTTGCAGCCCGTTATCGCCAGCGGGTTGGGCATCTGGGTGCTTTCCGAACGGCTGACCTCGAAGGTGCTGATCGGTGGCGCCCTCATCCTGGCAGGCGTTTATCTGACCGAACGCGAGCGGGGAGAAGAGAACGCTCCGGAACATTCTGCGGTCTGAACGCGTGCTTCAGGAAACCATTTCGACCACGGGGCCGCGACGCTGCGGGCGCATGATCAGTGACAGCAGCGCTCCGCAAGCGAAGCCCCCGATATGGGCCCACCATGCCACGCCGCCGGCGGTGGCGGTTTGAATCGATAACATCTCGAACCCCGCAATGAACTGAATGAGAAACCAGTAACCGAGAAGGAGGAGGGCGGGAACCTGGACCGTGAAGAAAATGATGAAGAGCGGGATGAGCGTGGTGATGCGCGCTCCGGGGTAACAAATGAAATACGCGCCCAACACGCCGGCAATGGCGCCACTGGCCCCGATGGTGGGGACGCGTGATCCCGGGCTGACGATGATCTGGACCAGCGCGGCCGCGACCCCGGAAATCAAATAGAGCAGAAGGAAAGGGAAGTGTCCGAAGCGGTCTTCAATGCTGCGCCCGAACACGAAAAGAAAGAGCATGTTTCCCAGCAGGTGCAGCCACCCGCCGTGCAGAAACATGGAAATAAAAATGGGAGCCACGGTCAGTCTTGCCGGAAGCGCGAAGACGCCAGGGGGAGAATACCGGGCGGGAATCAATCCGTTTAAGAGGATAAAGCGGTTCAAGTGCGGGCCCAGAGAGAGCTCAATGAAGAAGGCCCAAAAATTCACGACAATCAGCAGCAAGGTGAATGCCCAGAAGGTGCGCCGGCGAATGTGGTCGGTCAGCGGGATCGGTACCATGCAAGGGCATTTTATCGTGGGAGACCGCGGCTGCCCACGGGAAAAGCACGCTTGTTCGGGAGGCAACCCGCAAGCGTGCTTTCCCGGGGTGGGCAGTCGCGACGCAGCCACAGGCCCAAATAACCTTGCCGACCCTGCGGCTGCGCCACGGGTGCTACGGGTTGAATTCGATGACTTCGCTTGATCCCTTGAAGCGGATTTCGCGGATCACGCGGCCGCCATCGGCGGTCTCGTCGTACATGACCTCGTCGGACTGGTATGTCCTTCCGCTATCCACAACTTTCCCTTCGGCGGTCGCCACAACCTTGCTGCCCTTCGAGAATGAAACCGTCGCTTCGGGACTGTGGGTTTGCCATGTGATCCCATAGGTGCCGCTCGCCAGGTGCGTTCCGGCCACCGTGACATCGGAGCGAAGGACCACGCTTCTGGAATCTTTCGACCGGGCCGCGGCGCCGGCCGTGACGAAGAAAGCTATCGCGACCATCGTGAAACTCAAAGTCTTTGTCAATTTCATTTCCATCCTCCTCATAGTTAATGGTTGCCCTGGGGGTTGATTCTGGCGACCTTTGATCCGGAATCGAATGGAACGCCCGCCCGAATTGATGTTTCGCTTGCATTTACCATTGAAGCGCCCCTAAAATGAGTTGGGGTTAAATGAAAAACGGGAAGTCGAAAGGCTTCACGTGTTTCCTCCGGGATCGTCGTTGTTGAGGCCGCCAAACCGTCGGCAACGGCAATCCATTTAACCCCGATTTACTTCTTGCCCCTTATTCCACACCCGCTGGGGCACCTTGGAAGTTAGCGCGGTACTTGTGCCCAGCCCCTTTTCCCCTGTCTTCCCCTTAGACGCAGAATAGAACCGTTGGTTAGCCGCCGAGCATTGGTTCTGTCCTTCACATCGATTACTGGCTGTTTCCGCGTTCTTTCATCTATACGAATGACCGGTGCGAAAAGTTCCAAGTCTTCGTGAAGGAAATGTGAACTTCTCGTAACCGATTTGTAAAGGCCATTTGTCGCGCCGCAGGCCGTAAATTGCTGTAGAAAGCACCATAACCATTACTCGTGTCGAGCGTGTCGTGCTTCGGCTTTCGGATCGCGGCGACTTCCTGCGTGCCCGAATCTCTCGTCCATCAAATGTAAGAGGCAACTCACATGCCAATCTCGCCGTCCGATAAGGCCTTGATAATAGAACAGCAAGAAAGGTTCCATGGAATTACTTCTGACCCGCACTGTCCGCTTTTGGGAATTGTCTGTGCGAATCCGAACACGCCATAGAATTATTCCGCCTTTGCCCAGCAGGCCAATCCTCGTGGTTTGTTGCGAGCCAAGAAGCGGGCCTGGCGTGATGTAATGTGTTTACGCGGCAAGAGTTCGCAACGTTGACCACAATGGGGGGCGAGGATATACTGCGCGGGAAGGCCTTTGTGGCGGAGTTGGCGTAGGTTGTGCACCCGACGTCGTTTTACCATCCCCGCTCTACTGTTCATCCATTGCCTTCACGGTTCTCTATGAAATTAAAAGGTCTTTTTCGCGAGCTTGCCAAAATTGTGGGCGAGGACGGCGTTTTGTGGCGCGATGAAGACCTGATGCTCTACGAGTACGACGCGCTTTCCTCGCTGCGCCAGCCTGACGTGGTGGTTTTTCCGCGCACCACCGAGCACGTGTCGCAGATTGCGAAGTTGGCGTTGCGGCACAATCTGCCCCTGGTGGCGCGCGGGGCAGGCACGGGATTAAGCGGCGGCTCGGTGGCCACGGAGGGCGGCATCCTCCTGGTCTTCTCGCGCATGAAGCAAATTCTGGAAATTGATTTGGAAAAGCAGCGTGCGCGTGTGCAGCCCGGGGTTGTGAACCTTGACCTTTCGTTGGCGGTTGCGGATGAGGGTTATTATTACGCGCCCGATCCCTCCAGCCAGAAGGCCTGCACGATCGGCGGCAACGTGGCGGAAAACTCCGGCGGTCCCCACACGCTTGCTTATGGAGTTACCACCAACCACGTTTTGGCATTGGAAGTGGTGCTGCCCGATGGTGAGGTGATTCACACTGGCGCCAGCCATTGGGACCGGCCGGGATACGATCTTACCGGGGTCTTTGTGGGTTCGGAAGGCACCCTCGGCATCGTCACGGAAGCCACCGTGCGATTGTCGCGCAAGCCCGAGGCGGTCAAGACGCTGCTCGCCATCTACAATCAGGTGGTGGGCGCCACTCGCACGGTAGCAGCCATCACCGCGCGCGGAATCACGCCAGCAGCTCTGGAAATGATGGACGGATTCACATTGCGCGCCGTGGAAGAAGCCACGCACGCCGGTTACCCTATGGATTGCGCTGCCGTGCTGCTGATCGAGGTGGAAGGACTGAAGGAAGCAGTGGAAGAGCACGCGAATGAGATCGAGGCCGTTTGCGAGGAGAATCAGGCGCGCGAAGTTCGGCGCGCGAAATCGGCGGAGGAGCGTGACCTGTTGTGGAAGGGAAGAAAAACGGCCTTCGGTGCACTGGGGCGCATCAGCCCCAACTACTATGTTCAGGACGGCGTCATTCCCCGCACGCGTTTGCCGGAAATGCTGGAGTTCATCGGCAGCATCGAAAAGAAGTACGACTTGCATATCGGCAACATTTTTCACGCGGGCGATGGAAATCTGCATCCTCTCATCATGTATGACGAACGCAACCGGGAGCAGACGGCGTGTGTGATTAAGGCGGCGAAAGAAATCATTTTGAAGTGCGTGGAAATGGGCGGGTCGATAACCGGCGAGCACGGTGTGGGCTTTGAAAAAAGCGATCTGATGCCGCTTATTTTTTCTGAGGATGATTTGGCATTAATGAGCCGAATCAAGAACCTGTTCAACCCTCTGGGACGTTTGAACCCTGGAAAGCTGCTTCCCACGGGGAAAATGTGCGGAGAACTGCGCGGAGGTTTGGCGGGGGGAGGCCCAGTGTGACTCTGGCGGTAGATTCCGTGCGTGCGGATTTGGCGGCGCTTGTGGGCCCGTCCCAGGTGCTGACAGATGCCGCTGCTTGCGCAGCTCTGGCGGTGGATGGCAAGGTGCCGGACTGCGCCGTCTCTCCGACCGCGGCGGAACAGGGAGCTGCCGTCCTGCGTTATGCCAGCGAACAACATCTGGCGGTGATCCCCCGCGGCAATGGCACGAAACTTTCGACGGGCAATCCCCCCCGGCGGTATGACGTCGCCCTATCTCTCAGCGAATTGAATCGCGTCATCCATTACGAGCCTGCGGACCTGACGATCACCGTCGAGGCAGGAATGGTGTTCGGAGAGTTCCAAAACCTTGTCGGGCAAAACGGTTTGTGGTTGCCCCTCGATCCACGCGGGGGCGACAAGTCGAGCATCGGTGGGATTATCGCGGCCAATGCGGCAGGACCGCTGCGCCAGGGTTTCGGCGGCCCACGCGATATGGTTCTGGGATTGAAGATTGCCACCACCGACGGGAAAATCGCCAAGACAGGCGGGAGAGTGGTGAAGAACGTCGCCGGCTACGATCTGGGAAAATTGCTGACCGGTTCATTTGGGACGCTGGGCGTGATGGTTGAGGCCAGCTTGAAACTCTTTCCGAAACCGCCGGAGCGCGCCACCTTCACCTTGCGAGCGGGCACCCTGGGCATTGCGCGGGACTTGCGCAAGAGCATTCTGCGTTCGCCGCTCGATGCGCTGCGGCTGGTGCTGCTGGATTCCCGTGCGACGGCGCTGGTGAGTAATTCCACCGAGACCCCTGAGCACCCGGGGGCGGAATTGTGGATCGAAGTGGGCGGATCGCATCGGGTGATCGAGCGTTGCATGCTTGAACTCAGGCAACTCGCATCTGCCGTAGGCGCGCCAATGGCGCGACTAGAAGAAGCGGAGAAGGCATGGGCGCACGTTTCCAACCTTGCCCATTGGCTTCAGCAGAAATATCGTGACGCCACCGTTCTGAAGGCCGCGTTGCCTCTGGCGGCCAGCGAGGAATTTCTGAGCCGCGCCAAACAGGAAGCCGAAGCGGAGCGCATCGCGCTCGCGTGTTTCGCCCAGGTGGGGGTGGGAATTGTCCACCTGTGTGCATTGCAGGAGACGCTGAGCGCCAGCCTTGGGACCTGGGTGACTCGCCTGCGTCAAGCCGCGGCGGACCTTGGGGGTACGCTGATCATCGAGCATTGCCCGGTGGACCTCAAGAGCCACGTGGACGTTTGGGGCGCGGGCGGCGACGATCTTGGAGCCATGCGCAAAATGAAATCGGCCTTGGACACCCAGGGGGTACTGTCGCCGGGGCGATTCTTAGGCGGTATTTAGCGACCGATTGTAGGGAACGGCTTGCCGCAACCTCTGCGTTCGGTGGTTTGAACAAATGAAAAGAGTGCGGCAAGCCGTACCCCGACAATCAGGAATTGAGGAATAAATCCCTGAAGAGCAAAAACTCCACAACCGCGACGGACGCAACAAAAAAGCCCTCGGGTTACGGCGCGGGCGAGGCGCCGCGCTGGGTGGATTATTCCCGCTGTGTGCACTGCGGCCTGTGTTTGAACGCCTGCCCCACGTATCGGGAGCTGGGACTGGAAATGGACTCGCCGCGCGGCCGCATCTACCAGATGATCCAGGTGGAGAAGGGGCGGCTTCCGCTGGGCGAGAGCTTCGTTCGTCACATCGATCTTTGCCTGGATTGCCGCGCCTGCGAAACCGCGTGTCCCTCGGGCGTTGAGTACGGAAAGTTGGTGGAAGTGGCGCGTGGCCAGATTGAGCAGCACTATCACCGGCCCCCACTCACCACCTTGCTGCGCAAACTGTTTTACTACGAAATTTTACCGCACCCCGGACGGCTGCAATTCGTGGGGAAGCTCCTGCGGATGTATCAGCGCTCCGGATTGGAAAAGCTGGTGCTCGCCTCGCGGGTGCTGAAATTGCTTCCCGGCCGGCTCGAGCAAGTGGCGCAACTCGCTCCGCGCATGGAGAAACCGTTCTTTTACGAACACCTGGGCACAACGGTCCCCCCAGAAGGAAAGCGGCGTTACCGGGTGGCATTGTTCGCTGGGTGCATTGCCAACCTTTCCTTTGCCCGGCTGAATGACGCCACGGTGCGAGTGCTCGCCAAGAACGGCTGCGAGGTGGTGATCCCCGCTGACCAGGGATGCTGCGGTGCGCTGCACGTGCACGCGGGCATTCGCGGCATCGCGCGCGATTTGGCCAAGCGCAATATTCAGGCGTTCCTGGCGGGGGAATTTGACGCCGTGATTTCCAACGCCGCCGGGTGCGGTTCGGTTCTCAAGGAGTATCCCCTCCTCTTTGAGGAAGAGGACAAGGAATTCCACGAGCCGGCAAAGGCCTTTGTGGCGAAGTTACGCGACGTCACAGAATTCCTCGCGGGGATTGACTTGAACCGGAAACTGGGAATAATGAAAGTGCGGGCGACTTATCAGGATCCCTGCCATCTGGGGCATGCGCAGCGCATTCGGACGGCGCCGCGCAAGCTGCTGGCGGCCATCCCGGGACTGCAACTGATTGAACTGAAGGAAGCGGATATTTGCTGTGGCAGCGCCGGCGTTTACAACGTCGTTCACAATGAGATGTCAGAGCGGTTGCTGGAAAGCAAAATGCGCCGCATCGATGAGACCCGGGCGGAACTGGTCCTGACCGCCAATCCCGGCTGCCTCTTACAACTGCGTGCGGGGGCGAAGCGCGAGGGCAAACATCGGCGCGTGATGCACGTGATCGAATTGCTGGATGAAGCGTACAGGAGAGCAGTTAAGAGTGACGAGTGATGAGTGACGAGTGAGAGGCCCAGCCGTCATGGCAAGAGGGTTCTTGCTCGTCACTCGTCACTCATCACTCGCCACTTTCTCTTAAGCAGGGCCAACTCCCACTCACGAGGTTCTTTTATGTCCACGAAAACGCCGGCGGACTCGAATAATGTTTTGCGACCGGTGGACGATCCCCAAATACATCATCTGAAGGACTATGCCGTGCGTTATGCGTCGTTCCGCTGGGAAGATATTCATGAGGAGTTCAATTGGTCGAAGACGGGCAAGGTGAACATGGCGCACGAGGCCATCGACCGTCACCTGACGCGCGGCCGCCGTAACAAACTCGCGCTGATTTACACTGACAAAGACCGCACCGAGCGTTTTACCTTCGAGGATATGTCGCTCCTCTCGAACCGCTTCGCCAACGTCCTGCGCAAGCTCGGGGTGGGAAAGGGTGACCGCGTGTTCGTGTTTCTGGGGCGGCGGCCGGAGCTCTATATCGCCATCCTGGGCATTCTGAAAATCGGGGCGATTCCCAGCCCGCTTTTTGAAGCGTTCATGGAAGATGCCGTGCGTGACCGCATGGCCAACGCGGAAGCCGTGGCTTTGGTGACATCACCGGCGCTTGTGGAACGCGTGCCGCAATACGATCTGCCTTCCCTCAAACACATCATTCTGGTCGGCGCTTCATCGAGCGAATTGGGGGAAGGACAGAAGAGTTACGAAGCCTTGATGAAGAAAGCTGAAGACAAAACCGAGATTGAGTGGCTGACGCTCGATGACCCGCTCATCATGCACTACACCTCGGGCTCGACGGGGAAGCCCAAGGGTGTGCTGCACGTGCAAAAGGCCATGCTCGGCCACATGATGACCGGCCGCTGGGTGCTCGACATGCAAGAAGACGATGTCTACTGGTGTACCGCCGACCCCGGCTGGGTGACGGGAACGTCGTACGGTATTTTTTCACCGTGGCTGAATGGCGCAACGAACCTGATTCGAGGCGGCAGATTCAATGCCGCCGACTGGTACGAAACCATTCAGCGCTTTCGGGTCAACATCTGGTACAGCGCTCCCACCGCCTTCCGCATGCTGATGGCCGCGGGAGAGGAGGTGGCGCAGAGATTCGATCTTTCCAGCCTGCGCCACGTGCTGAGCGTGGGTGAACCGCTCAATCCGGAGGTGGTGTGGTGGGGATGGAAAACCTACGGAAGGCGCATCCATGACAACTGGTGGATGACCGAGACAGGACATATCCTGATTTCGAATTATCCCGCCATGACCATCCGTCCGGGTTCGATGGGGAGGCCCATTCCGGGAGTCCATGCCGCCATCGTCGATGACGAAGGAAAGGAACTGCCGCCCAACACTCTGGGCAACTTGGTGGTAAAACCCGGTTGGCCCGGCATGATGAAGACGATCTGGAAACAGCCGGAGCGCTATGAGACCTATTTCCGCATTCCCGGTTGGTATGTTACCGGGGACAGCGCTTATCAGGATCCGGATGGCTACTTCTGGTTCCAGGGGCGTGTCGATGACCTGATCATCACGGCGGGCGAGAACGTGGGCCCGTTTGAGGTCGAAAGCTGTCTGGTGGAACATCCGGCCGTGGCGGAAGCGGGCGTGATTGGAAAACCCGACGCCCTGCGCGGAAACATCATCAAGGCGTTTATTTCACTGCGTGAAGGCCATGTGCCCAGCGACGAGCTGAAGGAGGAAATCCAGAAGTTTGTGCGGCAAAAGCTGGCTGCGCATGCCGCCCCTCGCGAGATTGAATTCCGCGAGAAGCTTCCCAAGACGCGCAGTGGAAAGATCATGCGCCGCGTCCTGAAAGCGTGGGAACTCGGGTTGCCGACCGGCGACCTTTCTACGCTGGAAGAATGAACATGGATTAACAGGATGGAGAGGATAATGGAAGGAACTGAAGGACGATTTTATCCTGTCCATTTTGTCTATCCATGTGAATAGCTTGCTTTTTGCCGTAAGAGGGCATACGCTCATCCCTGATTAGGCTCCCCCGCGGTCCTACGGCCGCACCCTCGCATGGGAGAGACTCCAATGACTGCAATCATCAAGGAAGCGATGGTGGGCGTCGCCGTGTGTTGGACGGTTGCCGGGTACTCGATTTGGAAATGGGGACCGGGTTTGAGAAAACGCTTCGTACGGTGCCCGGAACGCAAAGTGCGTGCCACCGTGCTGGCCGACCAACGCGAGGCGGAATTCGGTTCCCTGCGCGTGGTTGATATAAAGGCTTGCTCGCTAACCCCCGCCCAGGTGAACTGTTCGAAACAGTGCAGGGTGTGCCTCTAATCGCGAGCCGCGCGCTTTTCCGAAAAGCAAGAAGCGAGATGCCGATCCCTGAGGCGCTCCGGAGGAAAAAGAGGGCGGCCTTGCGGCCGCCACAATGGAAAGGTCCGGTCTGCATCATTGGTGTATCTACCCGTTGCTTCACTGGCCTTCCGGCGCGAAGAGGATTTCTTCATCCCATCCCTGCGGACGAACCGCGGTCAACAAATTGGCGTCCTTTCGATTGCCGATCTCGCACGCGGTCTCTTCGTTCTTTTTCTGCTCAGTGAGCACTTTGGCTTGGATCGTAGCCTTGACTTGACCATCCTGTGAGAACGTTACGGTGGGTGTCTTGGAATTCTCGGGAACCTCCATGCGATAGGTTCCCGCCGGCAGCGTGTCACCATTCTTTAACTTTACTGTCTGGTTGAAATCCACATCTGTTCCTCGCTCCCGTAACTTGTGGGAGCTTCCGGCCGCGAATCCAAGACACGTCGTAGCGAGAATGGCTACTACAAATCCGACGAACGATTTTCTGCCTAGCATTTGCATAGACTACTTCACCTCCTGGGATATTTATTCCGGGCGACACAAATTCCTGCTTCTTGCCCTGTAGCGACAGGGTGTGAACACACATCGCTGCTCCCCGCCAGGGCGGGGGAGACTCCCACCGGCGCTACGTTTCAGGTCGCTCCGTACGATGCCCTGCACTCACTTAGACGTAGTAGTTGGGGTGGGGGTTGCACAGACATGCAGCAGGGCAGATTCCTCACCAATTCAGGCGAAGCGAGAACTGAATCTGCCGGGAATTTCCGGCCGAACTGATCTCACCAAACTGCGAGGTTCCAACGATTAAGCCGGGCCGGTTGAAATTAGGATGATTGGTGAGATTGAAGAACTCGGCGCGGAAGACCGTGCTGAAGCGTTCGTGGAGTGGGAAGTGACGCTCCAGGCTCGAGTCCCAACTTGCCAGGCCGGGGCCCGTGATGACGTTGCGCCCTTCATTCCCAGGGATGCTGTAAGCGCCCTGCGCATCGTAGAAGGCCGGCGGGGGAACGAAGGAGCTGCGATTAAACCAGTCGATGGGGCTGCGCTGGCTGCTGGGCAGGTTGGGGTTGGAGATCAGATCCGGGCGGTCAGTGCCATTCGACTGCGTGCCGCTCAAGGCGGTTGCCAGGACGGCGGTAAGCGGCTGTCCGCTCTGCAGCGTCGCGATGCCCGCCATCTGCCATCCACCCAACAGACGGCCGGGAACGCCTACCTTCGCCCACTTGCGGCCGGCGCCGAAAGGCAACTCCCAAACGCCCGAAAAGGTGGCGCGCTGACGCATATCGAAATCGGAGAGGCCATACTCAGCGCGCATATCGTAATTATCCTGCGCCTGGTCGGTTCCATCCAGGCCCGACGCGGTGTCCAACGACTTGGCGTAGGTGTACCCGGCAACAAAGGAAAGTCCACCGGAAAAGCGGCGCTCCAGGCGGGCGACCAACGCGTTATAGTTGGAGTTAACATCCGTGGCGCGCACGAACTGGTTGGAACCGGGCTGCGGATGATAACCGAGCCGCTGGCCGGGCAAGTTTGGGATGCCCTGGTTCTGAAGTGAGCGCCGTGGAAGCTTGTGCCCAGCCGACCCTGTATAGCTTAACGAAAGAACGGTATTCGCCGTAACCGCATGCTCGTAAGACAGACTCCACTCATAAACATACCCGTTGCGAATGTCGGGCGGCGAAGAGATGGCGGTGGGTTCCTGATTGCCGAGGGTATACCCAAGTTGGTAGGTGAGGATCGGCGGCGCGTAGGATTGTCCGCAGGCCCCGGGCCCATAGAAGCGGCACAAATCCAGGCCCAGGAGGAACTCGGTAATCGGCGCGCTCAAACGTGTCTCCGCCGTGTAATCCAGCTCCATGAGCGAGTTGAAAACCCCCACCCCGCCGCGCAGGGAGTCTTTTCCATCACCGCTGAGGTCGTAAGCAAAGCCCAGACGCGGCGCCCAATTGCTCCAATCCGGCTTGATGAGCGAATTGGGCAAGCCGGCTTGTTGGGAGGTTATGAACTCCAGTCCATAGAGAGAGCTCAGTTGCTGGATCAAAGGGCTGGCCGTCAGGGAGGCAGCCTGCGCGTGACCGTTGAGCACGATGAAGCGCTCGGCATCGGTGGGATCGAGAATTGAGGCCCGCCCGTCGATGTTTACCGGAGGGGTGAAGAACTCGTCGCGCAGGCCGTAAGTGAGGCTGAGGCGCGGTGTCACATGAAACTCGTCGGTAAAGTAGGCCCCCAGGTAATCAAGGCGATCGTTGCCGCCACTGTTTCCCGCTTGCGCATAGGAAAGGAATGGCCGCCCGAGGAGAAAATCCGAAAAGGCTGTTCCCGAAACAGAGCTGGCGCTGTCATCGAATTGAAAAACTCCCTGGCCGAAATCTTCCACCAGGTAGAAGAGCCGCAGGCGGCGCAGGTCTTCACCAAACTGCAATGTGTGTCGTCCTCTGACCCACACCAGGCTGTCAGTGAACTGAAAGGTGTGGTTCTTGCGATCTTCGGGCTGAAAGATGTCACTGTCGCCCAGGTCCGCATACCCTGGAATATCGATCGCCGGAATGCCGTTGTTGGTCGAGCCGGGCGCGCGCGTGATGCCGAGCGTGGGGAGAAAACCGCTGTGTATGTTCTGGCCCTGCTTGGTTCCGTCGAAGTAGGAGTATCCGAAACGGAAATCGTTGAGGAGCGTGGGCCGAAAAATGGACGTGAGCCCCAGCGCCAGGTTGACCCCGGAGTCCCGCACGTCGTCGCCAAAGCCGGGCGGCGCCGGGGGATTGTTGGCAAAGCTATCAGGGACGAAAGGCATGGTCTGCGTATCGCGCGAGAATAATAGGCGTTCGAAGAACTGTTGTTTTGGATTCAATTGCTGATCGAGCCGCGCGGTGAATTGATTGGCGCTCAAACTGTGCGAGCCGGTGTCAATGCTGTTGTCCGCGCCGGTCAGCGCATTAGCTTGGTTGGGCAAAGGGACGCGGGCCAGAACCGCGAGCGACACGGCGCTCATATCGGCGGAAGAAATTCGATTGCCGGAAAAGGGTTGACCACTGGATGGATTGAGGATCGCAGGGAAAGCTTGGCCCGTAGCAGGATTGGTGCCGGTAAAGTCGCCTTGGCGCTCGGACGCCGTGGGCAGCAAGGTGGTGTTGGTAAGGGTCTGCCGAATCCGGAAGCCTTCGAATTGGGCAAAAAAGAAAGTTCGATCGCGGCGGAGGGGCCCGCCGAGGTTTGTCCCAAATTGATTCAGCCGAAAAGGTGGAATCGGCAGATGGGGATCATCAAAGTAGTTTTTGGCATCGAGTGCGCTGTTGCGGAAAAACTCATAGGCCGTGCCGGAGAAGAGGTTCGATCCCGACCGGCTGACAATGTTCACCTGCGCGCCTGACACCAGGCCCTGGTCGGCGGAGTAGGAGTTCTCAACCACGCGGAATTCGCGGATGGCATCGGCTGAGGGGCTTACCGTCAGGCTGTAGGCAAACGGCTCGATCAAAGTAATACCGTCCAAGGAGAAGTTGTTGCGCTCGGAGCGTTGCCCATCCACCGAAAAACCCAGTCCCAACCCGGGAGTGTTGAACTGCTGCGTGGCACTGTTGGGATAGGGCGGAACCGCGCCTGCCGCCAGCAAGGCGAGTTGCGAAAACTGGCGGCCGTTCAGGGGCAGGGAAGTGACGCGCTGGTTGGAAAGCTCGTCTCCGATGGCCGGGGAGGCTGCCTGGACGAGGGGCGGGCGAGCCTCAACTTGCGTTACGGCCCGACCGGTCGGGAGCTGGAGAGTGAAATCGACGCGAGCTGACTGTCCGACTTGTAGCGTCAGGCCATGCAGGACTTGGGCGGCGAAGCCCGGGGCCGCGACGGTCAAATCATATAGGCCAACAGGCAGAAGGGGAAAAGTGTAGAAGCCTTGTTGATCAGTTTGGCTGTGGCGGTCTTGCCCCGAAGCATTGTTCTTCAGCGTCACCTGCGCCTGCGGTATTACCGCGCCACTCGGATCGGTGATGAGACCTTCCAAATGGCTGTTCCAGTTCTGTGCGCGGAGTGCGCACGGCGCGAGAGGAATAATGAGCGAGCAAAAGACGGCTGCATATACGATGCTTGCCGAAAAAACCAGATGTCGTTTACAAGTAGCTTGCAACGAGATGCCTCACGGCGGGGCAAGGGAGGAGGGAAGACCGGGGTGGTGGAGATACACCTAAGGCATGCCGCCTTCGCTCACCACGAGGGCAGCATTGTCCGCCAACCGTAGACCGGCCCTAACCTTCTTTCATCCGGACTTTACCGTCGGCCCCGGAGTTTCACCGGATCCTGGGGAGTTAAGGGCAGTGACGAGTGATGACTGAGGAGTTAGAAGCAAGGTGGTTCTTGCTCGTCACTCATCACTCGTCACTGCCCTCAGCCCCCCTCGCGGGCTTTACCGCCGATTGGGAATTGGAAGTGCGACGTTACGTCGAGCCGCAAATCCTCACCCTGCCCCGAAGGTTTTAGTTCCACTTCCAATTTATCACCTCGCGGCGGGTTCCTCAAGACGCCAGAATGTCTGGTAGTGTGCTCATCGGGCCGTCAACATTCTTGCGGCAACTTATCGCGAAACGTCAAGAATAGTTCGTCGCCAGAGGGCTGGTGTAGAGCGAGCCCACGTCGGCGATTCACCTCTCTGACCCTGCCGATTCGACCATCTTGGCTATGGACATCGCTTGATCCGCAAGCCATCGCAGGGCTGCGCTCGCCCTGCGCCTGCCCGCTCTAGAATCTCGACGCGGCGTTTTTTTTGGCCTCCCAAATGGGAGAGCTTTGTGGTACCTTTCCATTCCGCAAAAAGCGTTTCAGTTGGAGATTTCACATCATTTCGCTCTCTGCTCAGGAAAGTCCACCACGAGCGAGGAGGGGACCATGAGACAGCATTATCAGATCGTGATTTCCCTGGGGATGCTTTTGGTCGCGGCATTTTCGGCCTCGTGCCAGAAGCCATTTCATGAAGAAAACGAACAGTACATCCTGGTGGCCGCGAACATCAATCTTGAGTACTGGCAAGAAGCGGGGGCGGGTTTCAGCGATGCCGCGCGCGGATTGGGCGTTAAGGCAGACTTCCGAGGGCCCAACTACCATTCGCCCAAGGAAGAACTGAAGGTCTTCAAGGAAGCGGTAGCGCAACACCCCGCGGGGATATTGGTGGCTCCCCTGGAGCCGGAGCTTTTCAACGCTGCCATCAATGAGGCCATCGGGGCGGGAATTCCTGTGGTCACCATGGACACGGACGCCCCCGATTCCAAACGCGTCCTGTATATCGGCACGGACAACCGCCAGGCGGGCATGGAAAGCGGAAGACAGATCGCGGAGTTGATGAAGGGCAAGGGTCAGTTGGTAGTGGTCACGGTTTCCGGCCAGCTCAACGTGGAGGAACGCCTGCGGGGCGCGCAGGAAGTTTTTGCGAAATACCCGGGCATCAAGATCGCGCACACGCTCGACGACCAAGGCGATCCGATCAGGGCGAACGAATTGATCGCCGACTTGATTAAAAACAAGGAAACCGTCGACGGCATCCTGTGCCTGGAAGCTTCGGGTGGCCCCGGCGCGGGCGAGGTTTTGTTTCGGTTCGATTTGTATGGCAAGATTCCGGTCGTGGCCATGGACATGAACCCGGAGACGCTCGATTTCATCGACAGAAAAATGATCTCCGTGACGATCGGGCAGAAGCCCTACACGATGGCGTTCTACGGGCTGCGGTTCCTTGACGACTTGCATCACAACGTCGTGCACGAGTTCAAGGACTGGCGGACGGCGCCCGCTTCACCCCTGCCAGCGCGTGTGGACACCGGTACCAACGTGATTAACGCCGGCAATCTGGCAGCCTTCCGCGCCGCCATAAGGAGCCAAGAGAGCCCGCATTGACCCGGGGTGAGGCTCGATCAGACTTTTGGCTCTCTTGACAGGGAAGTATGCCGCTTCCTACTTCCTCGGAGCCCACGCCCTTCTATGCCTGTGGGGAGATTCATGATCGCCTGGGTCACTTGGCCGGATTCGGAGGTGCACCATGCTTTGCCGATTCGCTGCCGCATGCGTCGTTGCCTCGGTGGTGATCGCCGCTGGGGCAGTCATAAGTTTACTACCACTCCGCTGGCCCGCTGCCGACGCCCGGATTATTACCACCGCCTGGTGCTTTGTTCCCCTGGCCTGGGGCCTCTGGGCAATGCTGGCACCGGCGCGCTGGGTTCGCAGCCGATTGCCCATTTGGGGCGCAATCCTGGGCATAGTCGCGGGGATCATAGCTGGTCCGGTGCTCGATCTGCCACTCCGCCTCTTCGGCGTGAGCCGTTTCCGCTGGGTGCCGCTCATCGTGGGACCGATCTTCTATTACTTGCTCTGGCTGCTGGTCGGTGCCGCGTATCGTTCGCTTCACTCCACGGCTCAATCTCCTGATGCCGCCATCGCAAAAGCGGCGTAGCGCGAGGCTGGCGCAATTTGCCTCCCTCCCCGGCTTGTAAGATCGGAACCTCGACGGGTCCTTTGCGGTCCCCTGAGAAAGGCCGCGGTCACCGGCGGGACGCCCGTGCCACATCGCAGGGGCCAGCAGCGCTGGCCCGGGCCGAACGCCGTTCGGCCCTACATTAGCCCCGTATCCCGTGTCCCGTATCCCGCGTCGCGCCACCTGGCACTTGGCACCTTGCCTTTCCCCTTGCGTCGTCGGTCAATAAATTGTCTAATTTTGTTATCTTTTCGCCAGCGCGAGGACCACTGGAGGGGCACCGCGCTTGGCGCCAGGGAAACTAAATGACATTCATGGCAAGGCGAACTGCCCTCAAGCATATCGCGGGGGGCCTGGCGGTCACCGCGAGTTCCTTTGCGTGTAGTCGGACTGGCGCATCGCCTTCTCTGCGCGAGGATGAAATCACCCTCGATGAGCGTGAAGCGATGGCCGCGGTTGCGGGCACCTTCATGGCCACCTTTGATGTTCCGGGTCTTTCTATCGCCATCGCACGGCACGGCCATCTGGTCTACCAGGAAGCACTGGGCATGGCAAACCGGGAAAGCGGCGAGAAACTATCGACCTCTCATTTGTTTCGTATCGCCAGTGTAACCAAGCCGTTGACTTCAGTGGCGATTTTCACCCTCATCCAACAAGGCAAGCTCCGTCGTGAAGGCAAGGTGTTTGGGGCGAACGGCATTTTGGGAAACAAGTATGGCACGCCCCCGTACAAGGTCTTTGTGGAGGACATTACCATCGACCATCTGCTCACGCATACGTGTGGGGGATGGGATAATGGGCAAGGCGATCCGATGTTCATGGACCCCACGCTGGATCAGGGGCGCCTGATCTCATGGACCCTCGACAACCGCTCCCTCGACAACTTTCCTGGAAAACATTGGGCCTATTCCAACTTCGGATATTGTGTGCTGGGAAGGGTGATCGAAGCGGTCACGCAGCAAACCTATCAGCAGTACGTGCAGAATAGCGTGCTTACTCCTTCCGGCATCGCCGACATGCGGATCGCAGGTAATACGCTGGAGCAACGCGCCCCAAATGAAGTGATCTACTACGGGCAAAATGGTGAGAACCCTTACAACATGAATGTCCAGCGAATGGATTCACACGGTGGCTGGCTGGCAACTCCGGTGGACCTTGTCCGTTTTGCGATGCACGTGGATGGGTTCACGACGACGCCCAATATCTTGACCCGCGACACGATCGACACCATGACCACGCCTTGCGATGCCAACGCGAACTACGCGCGGGGATGGAATGTCAATAGACTCGGAAACTGGTGGCATACCGGAAGCCTTCCCGGCACAACCACGATCATGGTGCGCACTTCCAGCGGTTTCTGCTGGGCAGCGCTGACCAATACGCGCTCCCAACCCAGCAACGCCATCAACCTTGCTTTGGACAATCTGGTCTGGGATATGGCTCGCAAGGTGCGCCATTGGGGGATTTGACCCGTTGAAGTTGGCAAAGGGCGGTTCCGGGCCCATGACGCTCCTGGAGAGAAAAGGGGGCTGGGTTGGACGCAAATGGGTGTATATTTTTAACCGCCGGAACGGCAAAAAGTAAATTCCGGTCAATAATTCTCTCCACGCACACTTGACGGGAATTGGTCCTGACTATGGATCCGAACCAACATTTGCCTTCGAAGGAACCGTCTCCAAAAGCGTCCTGGCTGTCATTTGACCGCCGGGACTGGCAACTCTGGCTGGTCGCCTTTTTGCTGATCTTGGTGGTGGGGGCGGGCGTCCTCAGTTTCATATTCTCGGCATCATCGGGGGAGCGCGGCGCGATTCTACGGGCTCCGGTTTTGGCCTTTTGGGGATTCTCCCTGCTGCTGGTTTTAACTCTGGCATACCTGTTTCAGAAACGCTTTAAACTACGCGAGCAAAAGCGCCAACGTCGGGAAGAACAACTCGTTCACAACGCTTTCCACGATCCTTTGACGGATCTGCCCAACAGGTTATTGTTTTTGGACCGGCTGGGCCTGTGCGTGTCACGTGCGAAACGCCGCCAGGACTATTTGTTTGCCGTCCTCTACATGGACCTCGACCGTTTTAAGATGATCAACGACGGCATGGGTCACTTGGTCGGGGATCAAATGCTGGTGCACGTTGGACAAAGGCTTCAGTCCGCGGTGCGCACTACGGACACGGTGTCGCGCCTGGGAGGAGACGAGTTCGCAGTTCTGATGGACGATATCAAGCATATCAACGATGTGACTCGGGCGGTCGAGCGGATTCGAAATCAATTTCTGTTGCCGTTGAACCTGGACGGGCACGAGGTGTTCACGAGTCCCAGCATCGGAATTGCGCTCAGTTCCACCGGCTACGAACGCGCTGAGGACCTTTTGCGCGATGCTGACACTGCCATGTATCGCGCCAAAGCCCTAGGCGAGGGCCGGGCAGAGGTATTTGATAGATCCATGCACGAACAGGCAGTAAGGCTGCTCAAGCTGGAAACCGATTTGCGGCGGGCCATTGAGCGGAAAGAGCTGCGGCTTTATTACCAGCCCATCATGTCCTTGCATACAGGACTGCTGGCTGGATTCGAGGCGTTGGTGCGATGGCAGCACCCGGACTACGGCCTTGTTCCCCCGGCCGAGTTCATTCCCGTTGCCGAGCAGTCCCAATTGATTATCCCGATCACTCAATGGGTGCTTCAGGATGCCTGTTCCCAGGCTCGCATCTGGAGATCTCAGTCCCCTGCGGACTTTCCTTTCAGCATCAGCGTGAATTTGCCCGTCAAGTATTTAGCGAGACAGGAAATGTTGAAAGAGATCAGCGATTTGCTTGCGGAAAGCGGGCTGCCACCGGATTACTTGAGACTGGAGATCACGGAAAGCCAACTCATGGTAGATCCCGCATTCGTTTCCAAAGCTCTCTCCCATCTCAGCCAATTGGGGGTGAAGACTTATATCGACGACTTCGGTACAGGATATTCCTCCTTGAGCTACTTGGCCAATCTTCCGGCTCACGCCCTCAAGATCGACCGTGGCTTTGTCTCCAAGCTGGAGGGCGACGAGAGAAACTCGGCGATTGTGCGTTCGGTTGTCTCGCTAGCTCGTAACTTGGGGCTGCATGTGATCGCGGAAGGAGTAGAGACGCCCGGTCAACGCGACTACCTGAGAGCGCTTAAATGCCAGTACGGCCAGGGATTTTTCTTTTCTCCTCCGACCGACAGCGAACAGGCTACCCACTTCCTTCTTACGGCAAGGTCCGTGATCGCCCGCGAAAAAAAGATGGAGATTGCCAACCTCCGATCGTTCGAATTGTTTCTGGGACTGGATGACGTCTTTCTCGCTGAAATCGCCGAAATCTGTGAGGAAATAACTGTCCCGGCCGGAAGCGTTGTTATCCGTCAGGGCGAGGTGGGAGACAAAATCTACCTCATGCAGGAGGGTACGGCGGGAATTTACCGCGGTGAAAGCGACTCGCCCAGCTTCCTGGCAGTGCTCGAGGCTCCCACCGTGTTTGGCGAGATGGCCATCGTAAATCAGGAGCACATTCGAACTGCCAGCGTCAAAGCCATCAGCAACCTGCGTCTCCTGGCCGTTCCTATACCTTTCCTCGAACCCCTCTTTCGCCGCTTCCCTTTGCTCAGAGAAAACTTGCAGAGCCTGGTCGCCCAGCGCTGGTTGCAGAAAACCACCTTCGGGCGGCAGATCTTGCCGCGGCGTTAGCCGTTGGGGAGCCGGGCGCCAATCTTCGTTTCTTAGCAAACAATTTGCGCCACCCTGCTTGCGCTCGGTCATCCCCGGCGCTCGCCGGAGAAAACTTCATGTCGTCACCTGGAACCGCCGATTAACGAAGCGGGGGAGTGTCGGGGGACCCACGAGGGGGCGGAAAGCATAGGCACCGCTGGTGTGTGTTGCTAACTCCTAAATCCTAGCTCCTAAATCCTTGCTTTGTCTTGCTCCCCACTCAGCACTTCCCTTATGACCTTGGACTCCGAACCCCGGACTTCGAACTGTGTTTCTGGTCACTCGTCACTGGTCGTAGCTCGCCATCCGGCCCCGTGCCCGGAACGGCTTCCGCATGGCCATCCAACACAGGTGCTCTGACCGGTGGCGGGAAGGAGGGCCGAGTGCGCTCCCCTGGCTTCACCACGCTTCGACTCTGATACCCTCGACGGCGCTGAAGTGCGCGTCACGGGTTACCAGCGTGAGATCATACTGTTGAGCGTGGGCGGCAATCCAAATGTCATTTTCTGGTATGGGACGTCCCTTGGCTCTTAGCAATTCTCGGATCTGTCCATAGTGGCGTGCCGTGGAGACATCGCAGTTAAGGACTACGAATTTGGCCGCAAGCTCCTCTACCCTGGAGACATTGGATGACACCCGGGCCGACTTTCGTGCGCCATAGAACAGCTCGCCAAGAACGATGCTGGAAAGGAATGTCAATCCACCCTGGTTAAGAGAAGCGCGGACCACGTCCTCACCTGCCAGGAGGGCCA
>Ga0326728_10005585_pt1 | contig 34989 bp, 27 predicted proteins | sample MB3enrmetagenome_FD_207602 | JGI IMG/M metagenome (GOLD analysis project Ga0326728, IMG submission 207602) | Lab enriched peat soil microbial communities from McLean, Ithaca, NY, United States - MB31MN | ecosystem: Environmental > Terrestrial > Soil > Wetlands > Peat | place: USA: New York...
ATTTCGACCAAATCCCCCTCAGAGGATGTGGATAAACGGAGAGGGGAAAGACGAAATCGCGGTCAGGACGCGTGTGAGCATTATGGTTATCGAGCGGCCATACGGAAAAGCTGCCCCTGGCGGCAGGGCGTGGGGCTGTGCGCGGCGCGAGAGCGTGGTATCCCACTCTAGCCGCAAGAACAAGAACGCGGCGAGGGCGGGTCACCCATATTGTTACATTATACGCATAAAATATTCCTTTAATTGGCTGATATTGTTGATCTTGGCGGCGATGGCGGTGGTGTCCGGCGTTAGCCAAGAGACAAGTACAAATAGGCAGGAACCCAACTCTGCAAATGCGGCCCGGGAGGCGGCTCGGCGCGCCAATCTGCCTCCGCGCGTGGTGCAGGCGGAGCGGTTTCTGGCTGAGAGAGGCTGGACGCGAGATTCGAGCCAAGGCGGGGCGAGGGGCGCTACGCAAGCCTGGGCAGGGGTGGGATATTTTCTACGGAATGCGCCGACGGCCGCTGTGGAGTCCGAGGCGCAGGCGATGGGGCAGGGGCAGGGAACCGCAACCTGGCTGCCGCTGGGACCTACGGCTGTTCAATCGCAGAACTTTGGCCTGGTGACGGGGCGGGTCTCCGCGTTGGCGCTGGACCCCTCGGACACGACCGGCAACACGTTCTACGTGGGAACCACCGGCGGCGGGGTTTGGAAGTCGCAGAATGCGGATACATCCAGCACGGCCAACATCAGCTTCATTCCGCTTACCGACAATCTGTCGGCAATGGGCGGCTCGGCGGGCACTTCCATCAGCATTGGCGCGCTGAGCGTGCAGCCCGGCGGCACGGGAGTGATATTGGCCGGGACCGGCGACCCAAACGATGCTTTGGATTCTTATTACGGTGCGGGAATCCTGCGCTCCACCGACGGCGGCATCACCTGGAGCCTGATCTATCGCACCTCGGACAAAGTGTACAGCTTTGTTGGGGAGGGTTTTGCGGGCTTTGCATGGAGCACGGTGAACCAGCAACTGGTGGTGGCCGCGGTTTCGCAGGCCTACGAAGGCACGCTGGTACATGCGGATTGGACGAACCAGAGCTATGAGGGGCTGTACTACTCCTCTGATGGCGGCGCCACGTGGTCGCTGGCGCGCATTACGGATGGCGTAACGGGAGACGTGCAGGGGCCGGGCGACAATTTTGCGCAGCCCGACGGGAATGCGGCTACCGCGGTGGTGTGGAATCCGGTACGGCAACTGTTTGTGGCGGCGGTGCGCTACCACGGCTATTACCAGTCTTCGGACGGCATCACCTGGACACGGATGTCGAATCAGCCGGGCGCAAATCTGACGACCGCACTCTGTCCCACCAGGCAGGGCTCGACCGGATCGACGGCTTGTCCCATCTTTCGCGGAGCGCTGGCGGTGAATCCGCAGACGGGCGACACCTTTGCCTGGACGGTGGACAGGTACAACCAGGACCAGGGAATCTGGCAGGATTTATGCGCGGCGAGCGCCGGCGCCTGCACCAACCTGACGATCACCTTTGCCCAGCAGTGGCAGACAGCGGCGCTGGAGACGAATACATTGCTGGGGCCGGCCACGATAGTGAACGGCGACTACAATCTGGCGCTGGCGGCGGTTCCTTCCGGACAGACCACTATCGTGCTGGCCGGGGCCAACGATTTGTGGAAGACGAATTGCCCTAACTCGCAGGGCTGCATGTGGCGCAACACCACCAATTCCACGGTTGGTTTCTGCGCGCAGGTGGGCACATACCAACACGCGCTGGCATGGAACGAGAATAATCCGCTGGAAATTTTTGTAGGCAATGACAGCGGGTTGTGGCGCTCGACGGACGCCATCGGGGTGAGCGGAACGACGTGCAACGCGAGCGACGCCAATCATTTTCAGAATCTGAATGGGAGCCTGGGTTCGCTGGCCGAGGTGGTCAGCATGTCGCAGGCGGGTGCGACGCCCTACGCGATGATGGCTGGGCTGGGAGCCAACGGAGCTGCCGGCGTCAATAGCACCACCGGGACGACGGCGGTCTGGCCGGAGATACTGAGCGGCGAGGGCGGGCCGGTGGCGATTGATCCGGTGACCACTACAAACTGGTACGTGAACAATGGTACGGGAGTTTCCATCAGTCTGGGCACGCCGCCGAACGGAAGCACGCCGGGCGCGTTCAACGCCGTGCTCAATGTGAAGAACGATCCAACCGCGGGCGTGGTTCTGGATGGCCTGACGATGACCACGCCGGCGCCCTTTCTGGTGGACCCGCTGGATCACACGCAATTGCTGATCGGCACATGCCGGGTGTGGCGCGGCGAGGCCAGCGGCTTGGGCTGGAATTCGGGTGACGCCATCAGCCCCATCTTTGACAACCATGCGTCAAGCGGCCCGTGCAGCGGCGACGCGCTGATTCGCACGCTGGCCGCGATGGCGCTGCCCGTCTCGGCGGCGCTGCCCGCGGGTGGCGAAGTGGTTTATGTGGGCATGTACGGCTCTACGGATGCGGCAAATGGAATTGTGAATTTGCCCGGCCATGTGCTGACCGCGACCTACAACTCCGCTGCCGGCACGTGGTCCGCGTGGACAGACGTGACACTGAATCCGGTGACCAACGACATCCTCGCGATGAACTACTACGGGCTGGACATCTCCAGCATCTTCATTGACCCGCACGACACGACCGGACAGACGGTGTACGTGACGGTGGCGGGAATTCCAACCCCGACGGAATACGTGCAGGTGGCGTATCGCTCGACTGATGGCGGGGCGCACTGGACATCAGTGATGGCCAACCTGCCCCAGGCTGCGGCCAACAGCCTGGTGGTGGATCCGCAGGACGCCAACACGGTGTACGTTGCCACCGATGAGGGAGTCTATTCGACGCAGCAGATTACCAACTGCGCCGGCGCTCCATGCTGGTCGGCCTTTGGAAGCGGGCTGCCGGAGGCTCCGGTGGTTGCGCTCAGCGCTACGCCGGCAACGGCCAGCGTGCATGATCTGATGGCGGCTACGTATGGGCGCGGCATCTGGATCAACCCTCTGTGGGGAACGTCCGGGGTAGGGTCAGGACCGGCAACTGACACACTCTCGGTCACCGCGCTGAGCTTCTCCAACACTGCCGCCGGGCAGCTATCGGCAGCGCAGACGGTGACGCTGACCAACAGCGGCGGCGTGCAACTGACTGCCATCGCAATCTCGGCGAGTGGAGCCTTCCAGCAAACCAACGACTGCACGATCAGCCTGGCGGCAAACTCCAGTTGCGCCATCAGTGTGCAATTCGATCCCAGCGCGATAGGTACGCAGACCGGCACGTTGACAATTTATGATGAGCTGCACACCCAAACGGTGGCCTTGAGCGGGACGGGCCTGGCTCCGCCAATGCTGGGCGTGAGCCCGGCGAGCCTGAGCTTTACGGGGCAGCAAGTGGGCGTAGCCAGTTCGCCCACTATGATGACCGTGAGCAACACCGGCGGAGCGCCGCTGGCCAATGTGGGCTTCCAGATCAACGGGCTCTCCGCGACAAGCTTTTCTTACGGCACGACCACCTGCGGCGCAACACTGGCTAATGGGAGCAATTGTACGGTGCAGGTTGTCTTTACTCCAGCCGCGGCAGGCGGAAGCATGGCCGCGCTGGTGATCTCCTCTTCGACCCCGGGAGTCGCGGCGGCCACCATGCCGCTCAACGGTACAAGCCAGAATCCGGCCGGACTCAACGTGAGCTCGGCGCTGCTTGCATTTCCCATCGTGGCGCCGGGGAAGTCCAGCGCCTCCCAGGTGACCATCACCAACAACGGAGGCACGGCGGCGAACTCGCTCGCCTTCCCGGTTACGCCGCCCTTCAGCACGGTGGCGACCGCCAACCCCTGCGGCACAAGCCTGGGCGCCGGGGCAAGCTGCACAATCGGAGTGCTCTTCTCGCCGGCCCTTGACGGGAATTTCACGGGTGCGCTGACCATTGCATCTTCCTCGCAGACGCAGGCCATTGTGCTGCTTAGCGGGATAGGCGGCGTACCGGGTTCCGTTCAGTTCCAGCCCGGCTTGATCGGCCCCTGCGCCGTTGACACGACCGCTGTGAACTGCTTCCCACAAACCGGAGTGGGCCTGACCAGCAGCGCCAGCACCGTGACCATCACCAATCCCGATCCCGTGAACAGCCTGCGCAGCCTTGCTCTCGCGATTTCGGCGGGCTTCAAGCTGGTCAACAACGCCTGCCCCGCGACGCTTGCGGCCCTGGCCAGTTGCACCGTTGGCGTGGAGTTTGCGCCCTCGAGCGTGGGGACGCAGAGCGGAACTCTGACCGTCAGCGACAGTGTGTTGACGCCGGGCTCGATCATGACGCTATCTGGAACGGGTTTCGACTTCTCCCTTGCGCCCTCCGGTTCGTCCACTCAAACCGTTGCCAACGGCCAGACCGCCTACTACACGCTGTCAATTTGTGGCGCAGTAGGATGTTCGTCGTCTACTCCGGGTCTGGGTTCCCAGGGGGCGTTCACCTTCCAGTGCGGCTCGTTGCCGGCGTATTCGTCCTGTACGTTCAATCCCGGCAGCGAAACCGTTTCCGCCAACACGACGGGAAGCGTAGCAGTGCAGATTGCCACCGGACTCACCACAGCCTCACTTCACTCCTCAACTCCGCTCGCCTGGCCCGCTCTTCCGCTAACCTGCGGACTGGCGCTCGTGCCGTTTGCCCTGAGGCGTGGCCGTAAAATGTTGCTGCTTATTATGCTGCTGGTGGTTCTCGCCGGTGGCGTCTGCAGTTGCACCTCCTCGGGCATCATTCCAGGCGGGACCGTTCCCGGCTCAGGCTCCGGTATTACCCCGGCCGGAACCTTTCCGGTGGTGGTCACCGTGACCGCGAACGGTGTTCAGCACCAGGTCACTCTCACGCTCATCGTGGATTGAACGGCGCGGAGGAGGAAAGACAAATAAAAACGCTATACTTTATCATCGGACCTTCACCGGAATTGCGCGCAACCGGCCGTTCAGAAGGCCGCGCATGGGGATTGCAATGACAGCAAGAGTAACCGTGGAAGAAGTGGAGCGGGTGGCCGAGCTGGCCCACCTGGAGCTCAAGCCGGAGGAGACCCCGGCGATGCTGCGCGACTTGAACGCCATTCTGGATTATGTGGCGCAGTTGAATGAGCTGGACACGAAAGGCGTGACGCCGCTGGCCCAGGTTAGCGAATTGCAGGAGGGGTCGGCTGCGGGCGAATTGCGCGCCGATCGGCCCTTACCCTCGCTGGATCGCGCCGCCGTGATGCAACAGGCGCCGGAGACGGATGGGGTCTTCTTCAAGGTTCCCAAGGTGATTGAGCGGTAGATGCGTAGTATCCCAGATCAAGGCGTTTACGAGTCGGATCAATAACAGGCCACGGGAAGGAAGATTCTCTTGGGTACAGATACTAAAACGACAGACACTTTTGTAGAAATGCCGAAGACCCTGGCTGAGTTGCGCGAAGGTATCGCCACAGGCCGCACCAAGGCGACGGAGCTTGCCGCCGGCTACTATGAGCGGATCGAAAAGAAAAATCCGCGGCTGAACGCCTATCTGTGCCTGACCAAAGAGCGTGCTCTGGAGCAGGCTGCCCGCGTGGATGCGCTGGCCGCCAAGGGCGATCCGCTGCCTCCGCTGGCGGGGATTCCGGTGGGCATCAAGGACGTTCTGGTGATGAAAGGCGCTCCGGCCACCGCGGGGTCAAAGATTTTGCAAGGCTACCGGCCGCCCTACGACGCCACGGCGGTGGCCAAATTGGAAGCGGCGGGCGCGGTGCTGCTGGGCAAGCTGAACTGCGACGAGTTCGCCATGGGCAGCTCGACCGAGAACTCGGCTTATGGGCCGGTAAGAAATCCAGTAGACACGGAGCGGGTTCCAGGCGGGTCCAGCGGCGGCTCGGCGGCGGCTGTGGCGGCAAATCTGGCAGTGGCCACCCTGGGTTCGGATACCGGCGGCTCGATTCGCCAACCGGCCAGCTTTTGCGGGGTGGTGGGTGTGCTGCCGACCTATGGCCGCGTATCGCGCTACGGGCTGATCGCCTTTGCTTCGTCGCTGGACCGTGTGGGGCCCTTTGCCTCGAACGTCCGCGATGCCGCCACGCTGCTGGGCGTGATCGCCGGCCATGATGCGCAGGATGCAACAAGTTCGCCGGCTCCGGTACCGGATTACGCTGCCGAATGCGACAAGCCGGCGGCAGGGCTGCGCATCGGCGTCCCTGCGGAGTACTTTGCCGAAGGGCTGGACCCGGAGGTGCGCGCGGCCATCGAAAAAGGCATTGCGGCGCTGAAGGCGGCGGGATGCGCCGTGAAGCCGGTTGCGCTGCCGCATACGCGCTACGCCATCCCCGTCTACTACCTGATTGCCACGGCCGAGGCCAGCGCCAATCTCGCCCGCTTTGACGGCGTGCGCTATGGGCCGCGCTCCAAGGATTCGGCAACTCTGGCCGGCATGTACCGGCACTCCCGCGAGGAGGGTTTTGGCGCGGAGGTCAAGCGCCGCATCCTTCTGGGAACTTACGCGCTGAGCGCGGGCTACTACGACGCTTATTACCTGAAGGCGCAGCAGGTGCGACGCCTGCTGGCCGAGGAGTACCTGCGCGCCTTTGCCGAGGTGGACGCCATTGTCACTCCCACCGCGCCCACGGCGGCCTTCAAGCTGGGCGAGAAGACGGGCGACCCGCTGGCCATGTACCTGGCCGACATCTACACGGTAACGGCGAGCCTGGCGGGCATCTGCGGCGTGACGGTGCCGTGCGGGACGACCAAGGCCGGTTTGCCGGTGGGCATGCAGGTGCTCGCCCGCCATTTGAACGAGGCAAAGGCGTTTCGCGTGGCTCGGGCTGTGGAATCGGCGCGGATAGAGTAGCTTGTTAGAAGAGGAGCAGGGATGGTTCAATCCTGCCCTCAGGGGATAGATCCCCATTGATTTTGAACGATTCAGGTACGGGCAAGAGGCGTACCTTCCGTTTCCTGACAGATTTGCGCCAGCATCCAGGAGCAAAGATCATGAGAGTCGGCGGACGGATTGCAGTTTTTACAATGGCGGCAGCTCTTGCCGCGGTGTCGGCGGTTGCGGCTACCCCGCAGCATAAGGGACACCTGGTGGTGCTGGGCGCGACGCGGAAGGTGCCCTACTCCAAGGCTGGCGACCCGGCCGGCGCGGCCCAGACGGAAAACGAACTCAAGGTGCGCGCCCTGCTGGTGGACGGCGCGGTGAAGGAGTGGACCACCGGCGAGGCCCACGACGTGACCGACCGCAGCTTTGTGGTCAGGCGCGCGATCAAACTCAACGACAACCTGCCCGCTGACAAGACAGGGCCCAGCGAAAAATCCATCGTGAAGCCCGCCCCCGCGGCCAGCAGCTGGGTGTGGCAGCGGGGCCCGTGGCTATTGGTGGACCGCATGACCGGCCACGTGATTATCCTGAAACTGCCCGACTACGATCCCGCCGTGAGCCATGTTGTCTGGTTCCGCGATTACGGCGCTTATTGCGGCGTGACAGCCAGCGGCAAGAGCCTTTATGCCGTAGTTGCCCAGGTAACGGCGCGCAAACCGCTGCTGGCTAGAAAATTGGCGGCATTCGATTCTGGAAACCACCCCGACCCGGCTTGCGGTCCCTCCGAGTGGCAGCGCGAGCCCCTGCGCGTAACCTTCCACCCGACGGGCAAAGAGGCGGAGAGTTTCGATATCGTTCCCGGTTCGGCGGTGCTGGTGGAGGAGGCGGGCGACGGAGAAGCAGGGAATAGGGAATAGGGAATAGGGAATTGGAAATAGGACAAGCATCCCCTGTCAGCATGGATCAAAGCGGCTGGGAGTGGGCAACTGAATACTGATCACTGACCACTACCGTTCGCGCTCTGCCTTGTGGAAATTCCAGAGAGCCCAGAGCATAAAACCCACAGCCAGAGTCAGAAGAATAAATGCAAGCAAGTCTCGATACGAGCTACCCATCTGAGGCATCCTTTCCCGCTATCCGGCGTGCCAAGCGCATGAATGGAAGGTGTCGTGTTCCAGCCAAACGGCATCTGAACTTCAGGAGAAACCAGCGGACATAAGAATGGAGTAGACAACTTGTAAAGGGTTTATAAACAGGGAACAGGGAACAGAACAAGCACCCGCAGCCAGCCTGGTTCAAATCAGCTGTAAGCGGACAACTGACGACTGAAAACTGACCACTGAAAACTGATCTCTGGCGACCGAAAGATGGCAATGGATGAACGTTTACTATTCCCTATTCCCTGTTCCCTGTTCCCTGTTCCCTTGACAGGCCCCCGGCAGCGCGTATCTTATCTATTGAGGCACTCCTTTGGAATCCGGGCAGGGCAAACGCGCAAAAGTTGGCGCGCCCTGGGATGCGGATTCCACGGGAAGGCTGTGTCGAACAGGAAGCAGACGGCAGTCGGGTTGCAGGCAACATGCGTCGCAGGAGAGAAATCCAGTCTCAGGCGAGCAGATTCAGGACCCTCCTGCCGAGCGTTTGGGACCCACGCGGCAATGGCCCGGACCAGTCTGGAAGATTCCCGGAGACAAATTTTTTTACAGGCGCCCGGCAGATGGCCGGGTGTGCCTGTGCCCGGTGTGGGGCGAGGTTTACGCTCGTGGACGGGCAGGAATGGGATAAGGGATGAGCTTGGCAGCGAGTTTAGCTTTATGGATATTCCAGCAGCCGGCTGGAGGGGGCTTTTCGATGATGCTTCCCATCCTGCTGGTCATACCGGTCCTTTACCTGTTGATGATCCGTCCGCAGCAGAAGCGGCAAAAGCAGTGGCAGGCAATGCTGGCTGCGATCAAGGCCGGCGACCGGGTGACCACGGCGGGCGGCATTCGCGGCATCATCCTCTCCATCAAGGACGATGTGATCGTGATTCGCGTGGCGCCGGACGGCATCAAGCTGGAAGTGGCCAAGAACGCCATTGCCTCGGTAACCACGGACAGTGCACAGTGAACAATGAACAGTGGACAGTGGACAGTGAATAGTAGACAGTGGACAGTTGGGGTTGAGGCAATGAACCGATCGCCGAAAAGAACAAACTGATCACTGACCACTGTTCACTGTGCACTGTTTCGAGAAACGGGACGATGAAGAAGAATCTCACGAACAAAATTCTCCTGATTATTGCGGTTATGGTGCTCTGCATCCTGGGTATCGTTGGGGTTTCCTGGATTCCTTTGCCGGGTACTACGCCTAAGCCCCTGTTGCAGGCGATGACCGATCGCATTCACCTTGGCCTGGACTTGCGCGGCGGCGCCCACCTGATCTTGCAGGTCAAGGTCGAGGAAGCGGTCAACGCCGAAACGGACAATACCGTGGCGCTCATCAGCCAGGAGCTGAAGACGGCTAACCTGGGCGATTTGCGGGTTTACAAGCCCGATCCGGCCAAAGCCGAGTTGATCCGGGTGGAGGGCGCGCCAGAGGACAAGTCCAACGATGTGCGCCTGCTGCTGGAGTCCAACAAGTTCGCCAACGAATATGAAGTGGCCGGCGGTGACGTTCCCGGAAGCTTCACGCTGACCATGAAGCCGTTGTTCCGGACGTCACTGGAGAAGCAAACTGTATCGCAGGCCATCGAGGCCATCCGCGACCGGGTAGATGCGCTGGGCATCAGCGAGCCGCAGATTCAGGAGTATGGCCTGGGCGAAAACCAAATTCTGGTTGACCTGCCGGGCGTGGAAAACGAAAGCCAGATCGAGAATATTATTCAGGGCACCAACCGGCTGGAGATTCACGCGGTCGTCGGCGGACCGTATAAAGACGAACAGGAAGCGGCAGCCGCCGTTGGCGTGAACGGCATCCTTCCATCCGACGAGGAGACGAAGAAGTTCACCGGGGTGGTGGAGGGCCGTAACAGCGAGGCGAGCGTGTATGTGTTGCAGCGCGCTTCGATCGTGGCCGGCAACGACTTCCGCTCCGCCGATCCGAGCACCAATCCCAACACCGGCCAGAGCGAGGTCCAGTTCACGCTGACCAACGAAGCCGGCGACAAATTTTATGACTACACCAGCAAGAACGTGGGCCGCGACATGGCGGTGGTCATGAACGACAGTGTCCGCGAGGTGGCCGTCATCAAGAACGCGATTCGCGACCGGGGCGTAATCGAAGGCAGCTTCAGGCAGGAGGAAGTCGTCGCTCTATCGAAGTTGCTGCGCACCGGCGCCCTTCCGGCCTCGTTGCATCAGTTCGAGAAGCGTTTTGTGGGCGCGTCGCTGGGCGCGGATTCGATTCGCCAGGGCGTCAAGGCGGCCATCGTGGGTTTGCTGGTGGTTATGGCCTTTATGCTCTTCTATTACCGCGGCTCGGGCATCAACGCGGACCTGGCGCTGATTCTAAATCTGGTGATCCTGATGGGCTTCATGGGCGCTGCCGGGGCCACGCTGACGCTGCCGGGCATTGCCGGAGTGATTCTGACCATCGGCATGGGCGTGGACTCGAATGTGCTGATCTTCGAGCGTATCCGGGAAGAGGTGCGGGCCGGCAAGTCGCCCTCGGCGGCCGTGGATCAGGGCTTTGCCCATGCCTGGGTCACCATCGTTGATACCCACGTCACCACCATCGTTTCAGCGGCGATTTTGTTTGTCTTCGGCACCGGCCCGGTGAAGGGATTTGCGACCACCCTGACCATCGGACTGGCGGCCAATCTATTCACGGCGGTATTTGTTTCGCGGGTCATCTTTGATGCCCATTTGAACAAGATGAAGCCCGGGGAACTGGTATCGATTTGAACGACAGCTTCTAGCTGCTAGCCTCTAGCTTCTAGCCCTTCAGTGGAAAACCGAAGTGCCAGGCAGGCGCGAGAAAAAAGCTAGAAGCTAGGAGCTAAGAGCTAGAAGCTAATAGCTAGGAGAATCAAGTGGAATTGTTTCGCGGTGTGAATGTGGATTGGCTGAGGCTGAAGTGGTATTTCCTCGGCTTTTCATTAATCTTCAGCGTGGCCGGCATTCTATCGATGGGCATGCACATGCGCGCCATCGGCAGCCCGGTGCCGCTGGGCGTGGACTTCAAGGGCGGCACGCAGGTGCTGGTGCAGTTTCAGCAGTCCCCGGATCTGAACAAGGTTCGCGGCGCCACCGCGGCGGCGGGCATCCGGGATGCCAGCATCCAGACCATCAAGGCCGTCGATGAGTCCAGCGGGAACCAGGTACTTATCAGCCTGCCCGAGCAGCAGAACGAGGCCGCGCTCGACACCGGTCGCCAGCAGATCGTCGATGCTCTGCAAGCCAACTACAAAGAAAATCCGTTTCAAGTGATCAAAACGGACGTGGTCGGCCCCACCGTCGGCAAGCAGTTGGAAAGCAAGGCCGTGTGGGCCACGCTCTACTCAATGGCGGGCATGTTGGTCTATCTCTGGCTCCGTTTCCAGCTGATCTACGGCGTGGCGGCGGTGGTGGCTTGCTTCCACGACACGCTGATCACCGTTGGGGCATTTGCGCTGCTGAACAAGGAGATCAGCCTGACGGTGATTGCGGCCATCCTGACGCTGGTGGGCTATTCGATGAACGACACCATCGTGGTTTTTGACCGTATCCGGGAAAATCTGCGTCTGAGCCGGCGGGAGGCCCTGCCCGACGTGGTCAATCGCAGCATCAACCAGACCCTGAGCCGGACGGTTCTGACCTCGGGGCTGACATTCCTGACTGTCCTGTCTCTGTACGTTTTTGGCGGCCAGGTGCTGAACGGCTTTTCTTTTGCGCTGGTGGTGGGTATTCTAATCGGGACGTACTCCTCGATTGCCGTGGCTGCGCCGATGCTGGTGGCCTGGCAGGAGTGGCGTGCCCGGCGGGGCAAGACGGCTGTACTTCCGGCCGCAAAGCGCCCCAGGGTCTAGGCAAGGCGGCATTTATGACGTTTTTCAGCGTTTTTTCCGGGAAAGCGCAGTTCGGTTCAAGTTGGGCCGCGCTTTTGTGATAAGGTTTTGATGCCGGGAACATTCTAGCGTTCCCCGGTGTCTAAGTAGAGGTAAGCAAACACTCGATTCGAGGCTGGCCATGTTTGAAGATTCCACGTTTGAATCCGGAGGCAAGATCAAGAGCAGGCTTGGAAAATACATGATTCCGCTGTTTATCGTGGAAGGTGTAATCCTGGTTCTGCTGATCCTGATTCCGCTGATCTATCCCGAGGCGCTGCCCAAGGCGGCTACGATGTTGTCCCTGACGGTTCCACCCCCGCCTCCGCCCCCTCCGCCGCCGCCTCCGGAAGTGCACCAGGCCCCGGTGAAGTCTGAAATGATGAACAATCAGCTCACGGCGCCCACCAGGATTCCGAAAAATATCACCATGGTCTCCGAGAAGGAACCGTCCCTGGCCGGGTTCGGCGTGGCCGGATCGGATTTTGGCGGCGGCGGAAATGTTATGGGCAGCCTCTTCGGCAATACCGGCCCCAGTGTAAAGGCCGCGCCGGTGAAGAAGCTGGTCATCTCCAGCGGGGTCATGGCCGGTATGATTGTGCTGAAGACTCAGCCGGTCTATCCGCCCATCGCCAAGGCCGCGCGCCAATCCGGCACGGTGGTGCTCCAGGCGACCATCTCCAAGACAGGTTCCATTGAAAATCTGCACGTCATCAGCGGCCCTGCCATGTTGCAGCAAGCCGCTCTGGACGCCGTCAGACAGTGGCGTTACAAGCCCTATCTGCTCAATGGTGAGCCGGTAGAAGTGGAGACCACGGTCAACGTGATCTTCACCCTGGGCGGATGAGAAATGTTTTATTGGCGCTTTCCGCCGGTAAGGGGGAAGAGCATCTCTTTTGACCTGAATGCGAGTCCGCAAGGAGTTGCATTCGCAGCAACCACAAGGCAGTAGAAGTCAACAAGAAAACTCCTTAGGAGGAACGATTCAGTGATTCTCGCTCAGCTCACACACTTCGCTTCGCACGCGGCCGCCAATCTGGCTTTCATCTTCCAGGAAGACCAGGGGGGGACAGTCAGCTTTACCGCCCAGGGTCTCTGGGAACACATGGGAGTGCTGGCGCGCATCATCGCCTGCATTCTCTTCGTCGAGTCGATTTGGTCTTTGGCCGTCATGATCGACCGTTACCTGTACTTCTCCGCTGCCCGCAAGCAGTCGCGCGAGTTTGCGCCCAAGGTTGCCGGCGCGCTGAAGGACAGCAAGCTCGAAGAAGCGATCAAGATCGCCGATCGCAACAAGAAGTCCCACTTGGCCGAGGTTGTAACGGCCGGCCTGCAGGAGTTTCGTTCTTCCGCCGGCTCTCCCACCGAGGAGTCAATTGCCAGCTCGGGCCGCGCGCTGGAGAGGGCCGAGGCCATTGTTCACGCCAAGCTGAAGAGGGGACTTGCTGTTCTGGCCACCATCGGCGCAACCGCGCCGTTCGTCGGCCTGCTGGGCACCGTCATCGGCATTTTGAACGCCTTCCAGCAGATCGCGCATGCCAAGTCGTCGGGCATCGCCACCGTTGCCGGCGGCATTTCGGAAGCCTTGGTTACCACAGCCGCCGGCCTGTTCGTGGCCATCCCGGCCGTCATGGCCTTCAACTACTTCACCGGACGTGTCGAAGCTTTCGACGTGGAGATGGACAACTCCTCCAGCGAACTGATCGACTATTTCATCAAGCAGAGCCACAAGCGCTAAGCGAAGCGCCGGTCGGCGAAAGCGGGAATCTGCGGAGGGCGGGAGAGTTGAGCACTCTCTCCTGCCCGCCGGTTTCAGCCGCGCGCCAGCGGGACGGTTCCCAAGGCGATGCCGGAAGCCATCCGGAATAAAAATTCACAGGCAACGGAGTCCCAACAATGGCACAAGCCGTTCGTAACGAAGGTCAGAAGGTCAACTCGAATATCAATGTCACGCCGATGGTGGACGTGATGCTGGTGCTGTTGATCATCTTTATGGTCATTACACCCATGCTCCAGAACAAGGTGGTCATCGATATGGTGGCGGTGGTCAATCCCGTCCCTATGCCTGACGCCGACAAGGAAGACGCTATCGTTGTGGCCATTACTCGCGACGGAAGCGTATATCTGGGGCAAAACCACACGTCCCTTGACGTGCTTGGCAATCAGGTTCGCGAAAAGCTGGCCGACAATCCCGCCACCAAGACGATCTATGTTCGCGCCGATGCCCGCGCGGAGTACGTGGCAGTGGAAAACGCCATCGATGCCGTGCGCACCGCCGGCGTGGAAGACGTGGGCTTGCTGACGCAGAAGCGCGAAGGCAATCCCGCGGGCGGTTCTTAGGCTAGTCTGGCGCTGTATTTTTAACGATTTCGAGTAATACGAGGAGTTTTAAGCCATGGCAATGACAACTGGAGGCGGGGGAGGCTACTCGTCCGACATCAATGTCACCCCGATGATCGACATTCTTCTGGTTCTGCTGATCATCTTTATGGTCATCGTGCCGGTTACGCCCAAGGGGCTGAATGCGCTGGTGCCTCTGCCGCCCAAGCCGAATCAGCCGATCGATCCAGGTCCGCGCACCATCGTGGTGCAACTTCTGCACCGCGCTGGCGCGGCGCCGGCGTATAAGATCAATGAAACAGATGTGACCAAGGCAGAGCTATTGCCCAAGCTGACCGATATTTACGCCAACCGCGCCGAGCGCGTCATGTTCGTCAAAGGGGACGACAATATCGATTTCCGTTATGTGGCCGAGGTCATCGATATTGGCCGCGCCGCTAACGTGGATCATATCGGATTGATGACGCCGAAGATCATGGTTGGACAGTAGTATTGTAGTAAAGCCGGTCTTTTAACGATTTCGAGTAATACGAGGAGTTTTAAGCCATGGCAATGACAACTGGAGGCGGGGGAGGCTACTCGTCCGACATCAATGTCACCCCGATGATCGACATTCTACTGGTGCTGCTGATCATCTTTATGGTCATCGTGCCGGTTACGCCCAAGGGGCTGGACGCGCTGGTGCCTCAGCCGCCCAAGAACCCAAATCAGAAGCAAGACAACGAACGCACTATCGTGGTGCAGGTTATGTACCGCCTGGGCGCGCCTCCGCTCTACAAGATCAACGAAACTGACGTAAGCAAGGCAGAACTGTTGCCGAGATTGTCCGATATTTACGCCAATCGCGCCGAGCGCATCATGTTTGTCAAGGGCGACGACAAGCTGGACTTCCGCTATATTGCCGAAGTGATCGATATTGGCCGCTCCGCGAGCGTGGAGCACATCGGACTGATGACCCCCAAGATACTTGCGGGCCAGTAGCAGGCAGTTCTGGAGCCGCTTCCCTGAATAGGGAGGTTGCAAAAGCGATCAGGTGCGCCTCAGGGCTGGCGGATTCGTTGCTGAGGCGGCCAGGTCGCATAGAATTTAGGCTGGCTAACCGGGCCGCCGGGGAGATATGGGAACCCCGGCAAGCTACAGGGTTGCCAGCACCGTTCGGTGGCGGTATTTCCGGCGGGAAAGTGGAGTACAATTTTTTTATCCTGGTTTCGGCGCCTCCCGTCCGCAGCCAGCTTGAGCAGAGATTTCAGGCGCGCGACCGACAGGCACTCGTCTTAAGGAGAAGGATACGAACATGAATGGACCCGCACGTATTACGGCGCTCTCGGTAGCCTTGGCTGGCATGCTGCTTACCATGAGCGGGTGCGACAAGCTTGCAGCCCGCGACCAGTTGAACAAGGGAGTGGAAGCATACAAAAGCGCGCACTATGAAGACGCTGTGAACCACTTCCAAAGGGCCACGATGCTTGATCCCAAGCTGGACATGGCAAAGAGCTACCTGGCCACGGCTCTGGGCCAGAATGTGGTGCCCGGGTTGCTTACGCCTGAAAACCTGAAGACCGCGCAGCAATCCATCGACATCTTCCAGGATGTTCTGAACAAGAACCCGAAAGATGTGAACAGCATGAAACAGATCGCGGGCATTGAGTTGAGCATCAAGCGGCTGGACGAAGCCAAGGCGTGGCAGAAGAAGGTGTTTGACTTGGATCCGAACGATCAAGAGGCCGCCTACACAGTTGCCGTGATCGACTGGATGCAGGCACACCAGAATACTCTGAACGCGCTGAATCCGGCAGGCCTGAACGACGACGGCGCGGGAAACGCCAAGGCTCCCAAGAAGATCATGGAGCCGCTTAAAGCGCAGAATGCCGCGTACGTCGAGGAAGCAGAGACGTTCCTGAATAAGGCGCTGGCAATTAAGCCCAACTATGACGAAGCCATGTCCTATATGAACCTGATCTACCGTTGCAAGGCCGATCTGGACTGGGGCAACGAGGCCGCTCGCAAGAGCGACGTGGCGCAGGCCGAGCAATGGCGCACCAAGGCGATGGGCACACGCAAGGAAAACGAAGCCAAGAAGAGCCAGGGCCCCGGTGGCATCACCATGGGCGACAATGGCGAAATGAAATAGATTTCAGCTTGCAAGCGCACCATGATACGGCCTCCGTTCTATGCGGAGGCCGTATCATTTTAATGGAGCGAATTTGAGACCACAGGACAAGAGGATGCCATGTTCAAGCCGAATCGAATCCGGTTTTATTTCTCCGTTTGCCAGGCGGTTGTTGTGTTGCTTTTCTTGCCGGCCACTGCTGTGGGTCAAGCAGCCGGGCAAACATTTACCGGAGAAGTTCCGGTTCCCGCCGCAATGCGGGTGATGCAAACGCCCACCGGCCTCGAGGCCCGCAACGACCACGAAGTGCTTGAAGTGACGGTCTGCGGCGACTCGCTGATCCACGTAGAGGCCCGTCCGCTGGAGGCGCCTGTCTCGACAGCATCGCGGCCCTGGATGCTGGACCCGGCCGTCGTTTGTCCGGGCGCTACCTTCCAATTCAGCCAGGCTGATAAAAAGGCCACGCTCACTACCGCGCGCCTGGCAGTCTCCTTGTCGATGGAGAAAGGCGCTTTGAGCTTCGGCGCCCTTCAAGGCGAGAGTTTTTTACGGGAGAACGGCAACCTGCCGCGTACCTACTATCCCGCGGCCGGCCAGCCCGGCTCGCTTTTCCGGATCGAAGACCGCTTTTCGCCGGACGCCACCGAGGCCATCTACGGACTCGGCCAGCACCAGAGCGGGCTGTTCAACTATCGCGGTTCGACCGTCGAGCTGGGGGAGAATAATACGGATGTCGTCATTCCGCTGCTGCTCTCCAGCAAAGGCTATGCAGTTCTTTGGAACACGGCCTCCTTCAGCTATATGGACAATCGCTTCCCACTCGAGCTTTCCTTCGAGTCGATGGCTGCCGATCAGGTGGACTACTACGTTCTCTACGGCCCGGAGATGGACCGGATCATTCACCAGTATCGCTCCATGACCGGCCACACGCCTCTGCTGCCGCGGTGGGCCTACGGTTTCTTCCAATCCAAGGACCGCTACGCTTCGCAGGCGGAAATCCTCGATATAGCCGGCCAGTACCGGGCGCGTCATATCCCGCTGGACGCCATCGTGCAGGACTGGTACTGGTGGAAGCAGGGCGGCGAGGGCGACCCGGAGTTCAACGCCAACTATACCGATGTGCCGGCCGAGCTGAAGACGCTGCATGACGAACATGTCCACGCCATGATCTCGGTGTGGGCAATGATGGACCCCGGCTCAAAGACCTTCCAGGAGATTCAGAAACAGGGCTTCGAGATCCCCGGAACGCACGTCTACGACCCTACCAATCCCGCGGCCGGCGACCTCTACTGGAACCGGCTTCCCGGCAAGCTCTTCGCGCAGGGGTGGGACGCCTTCTGGCTGGATAGCGCGGAGCCGGAGGAGTACTGGCCCCACGTGGGCGATGCGGTTCTGCGCTACAAGCAGTTGCACATCGGCAGCGGCCTGGAATACACCAACATCTTTCCGTTTGAGCACACTCTCGGCGTTCAAGAGCATTGGAAGCAGGCGAATCCCGGCAAGCGCGTCTTCCTGCTCACGCGGTCGGCTTTTCTGGGCCAGCAGCGCGTGGGCGCCACGGTGTGGTCCGGGGATGTCTACAGCAGTTGGTGGGCGTTGCGCCGCCAAATACCCGCCGGGTTGAATTTTGCACTTTCCGGTTACCCGTACTGGACCACTGACATTGGCGGCTATCATCAGCCCTTTAACGGCGCCGCCAACCAACCGGCCTACCAGGAGCTTTATGCGCGCTGGTTCGAGTATGGCGCCTTTTGCCCGATCTTTCGCACGCATGGCCACCGCGACCACAATGAGCTGTGGAGCTACGGCCAGGTCTACCCCACGCTGCTGGTCTTCGACAAGCTGCGTTACCGGCTGCTGCCCTATATCTACTCGCTGGCCTGGAAAGTAACCAGCGAGGACGCGACCATGCAACGACCGCTGGTAATGGACTTCCGCGAAGACCGGGCGACCTGGGAGATCGGCGACGAGTTTCTCTTCGGGCCGGAGATCCTGGTCAGCCCGGTGACCAAAGAACACGCCACCCAGCGCGCTGTCTATCTGCCCGCCGGGACGGATTGGTACGACTTCTGGACTGGAGATCGGGCAAAAGGCGGGGTCGAGGTGAATCAGGCCGCGCCCATCGAACGGATTCCGCTGAATCTGCGCGCCGGTTCCATCCTGCCGCTGGGACCGGCCATCGAATACGCCGGTCAGGCCGCTGATCCTATCGAGTTGCGCATCTACCCTGGAGCCAATGGAGACTTCAATCTTTATGAGGACGAGGGAGACAGCTATCATTACGAGCAGGGATCGCACTCCATCATTCCCTTGCACTGGGATGACGCCGCACGGACGCTGACCATCGGCGCCCGCGTCGGAAGCTATCCGGGACTGAACCCGGGTCACACATTCAATGTGGTGATTGTGGCGGCAGGGCACGGAGCCGGGGCAGAGCCTATCCAGACTCCGGACAAATCAATTCAATATACCGGGGCTAAGATCGAGGCCAAGTTCTAAGCGTGAACAGAGGTTAGTGGTCAGTCACAAGGCCCGGTGTTTCCAACTGTCCACTGTCCCGCCCTACTTGAGAATAGCGTCGGCAAAGTAGTTGTGGACTTTCGCCTCGTTGTGGAGCGTCTCGAAATAGGCGCTCCTGAGCAATTGCGCGTGGGCTGCACGGAGGCCCTGGCGAATGATCTGCTGCACATGCGGGTCGTTCAATTCGCGCTGCCCGGCTGATTCCCTGGAGATCAGCTTGTAGATGGCATATCCGACGACGCGCCGGCCGGGCCCAGCGCTGCTGTAGAGGGGAAGAATCTCCGTGATTTGTCCCGGCTTTAGCTTGCTGACGGCATTGTAGATATCCGGCATTTCGGTACGCAGTTGTGACTCGTACGCGAAGCCCATGTCGCCGCCGTTGGAGGCGGTGCTCGGATCCTCGGATAAGTTCATGGCCAGATTACCGAAGTCCTCGCCGCCTTCGAGATGGGTATGTATATCCTGAATCTTCTTTTTAGCGACGGCGTCGCCCGAGGCCTTGTTGTTCTGCAGGTTGCCGGTCTGCACGGCGGGATTGTTTGTGACGATGATTCGCGCCAGTCCATACCGCGGCTCAATCAGATTAAACTCTGCCTTGTGTGCCGCATAAAAGCTGCTGATCTCCGTGTCGGTGATGTTGATCTTCGACTCGATCTCCTTGTTGAGCAGCTTGGTCTTGGTCAACTGGCGGCGCAGTTCGCGCTTCAGGTCGTCGAGGGTGAGGTTTTGCGCCTGGAGTTGCTTGTCGAACTCCTCCTGCGTGGAGAGGGCCTTGATCTCCGTAAGCCGGGCGTTTACTTCCTCGTCGCTGGCCGTCAGGCTGAGTTTGGCCGCTTTCTGCCAGAGAATCTCGTCCTCGATCATTTGATTGAGGATGGCAAGGCGGCGAATATCGGCCTCTTGTGGCGAGGCCGGTTGCTGATTGACTCGGACGTTGTTCTGATATATCTTTTCCAGCTCGGAGCGCAGAATATCCTTGCCATTTACAGTCGCAATCACGTCGGGAGAGGGTGAGTGGTGGCACCCGCTAACGGCGGCAATCAGGGTGATCCCACAAAGAATAAGGACTGTCAGGCGAAAAGGGGAGCGGTAAAAAGCTGTGATATGCAACCTGGTATCTCCTGGGGGAGGCAAAGCTCCCCGGCATTTAAGGATAAACCCCCAAGCCGGGATGAGGATATGATTTTTCACATCCTGTTTCCTGTCCCGTCTCGCGGGTTTTACTTTTGTCGCTGTTTGAGCGGCAGAAGCGTAGTTGCGAGAAACCGCCTCTAGTGGGTCGGCGGCGCAGGCAAAGTCACGGTCTTCGCGGGTTGAGCAGACGCTGCCGGGGCGGCTGGAGGTTCCACTCCGGCGGCGCGCAGGGCGCGGTCAATCACCATCCACACCTCATCCTGGGGCAGGGCGCCGCTGATGCGCTCACCCTCCACAACCAGGGCGGGGGCTCCTTCAATCCTGAGCGACTCTGCTATTTTCATCGCGTTGCGTACAGGGGTCTCATCCTGGCGCGTCAGGCAGGCGTCCAGCGCGGAGGAGTCAAGCTTGTCCAGCGTGGCCATCTGGCGGGCAATGCGATTCAGAGCATCAAAGCTCTTGGCCAGGGTGCGGTCTTCGCCCGAAATCTCCTGGCCGTGAGAGTGGATGTAGTCCACATAAGTCCAATATTCCTGGCTGTTTTGCGAGGCCAGGCAGTTAGCGTTCACGGCGGCGTGCATGGCCCAGGGGTGGATCTCGACCAGCGGGTTGTCCAGATAGATAAAGCGCACCATGCCCTTGTAGCGCTCCAGAGTCGCCGGAAAAAGCGTCTGGTGCATTCGGGTGCAGTAGGGGCACTCAAGATCATCGAAGCTGATGACCGTGACCTTGGCCGCGGGATTTCCCCGGATAGGCCGGCCAGCCACATTGATGGAGAAGACCGGGTCGTTGAACAGGTCATATTTGTCCAGGTGGGCCAGGGTCTTGCCGTCGGCGGAGATCAGAAAGTCAATCACTTGCGTTTTGCTGCCGCGCGCGAGCGTGACAGGCAGCGTGTCATAGCCCGGAATCTGTCCTGGTTTACGCGCGCCAACGGCAACGGAGATCTCCGGTGGAACGCTGTACTGGGAGCGCACCATAATTTCGATGCGGCGGTTCAGGGACAGGTCTGGTGTGGTCTGAGGAGCGGGTTGGGCTTTGCAGCCCACGGCCATGCCCAGAGCAAACAGGGCGGCCAGAAAGTGAGTACGGGTCAAGATGAAATCCTCTCAGAAAAGAATACTCCAGACCCCTGCGGTGGGTGGACTTGCTGCCCAGGCAGGCGGCTCTTCGGGCCAGTTCAGGCTTGAATTGATTGGGGTATTCCACCCATTGAACCAGAGAAGCGGCTTTTAATACGCCGGCGGCAGGTAGGGGTCGCGGAAGGCGGAGTTGGAACGGCGGATATCGCCCACCGACCCGAAGTTGGCCAGGGTAAAGCTGTAGAGCCATTGGGTCTCGTTGCGGATCGCGCCGAGATTGAAGCGCCGGTAGCCGAAGGTGAGGCCGCAGCAGTTCCAGTTATAGAGGGCTTGCACCCCGGCGTATTGCAGCGCGTTCAGGGAATAGTCGTAGCCGCCGTTGGCAGCCAGGTTGAAGCCGTTGCCGCTGGGCTTGCCGATGGTCAGGAAGGGCTGCAACAACTGGCTCTTGATGGTGGTCGCTGCTGCCCCGCTCTCATCGACGGCATTCAGCAAGGAGTGGCCCACGCCGACCGTGGTGCGGCCCCAGCTGTAGCCGGCTAAGAGGTAGTCGGCGTCGAATTGCCCGGTCTTGGGATCGTAGTCCAGATCCCACTGGATGCGCAGATTGTCGATGGCCTCAAAGCGCATCCGCGAGGTGACGGGCGCCAGGTTGCGCGGAGAGGTCAGGAAGGCGATCCCGGTCATGTCCAGGGTGGCGTCGAAGACATTGCGGCGGTTGGGAATCAACGCCCCGCCGAAATTGGGGTCGATGTAGAACTTCTGCGCAATCTGCCAACTGGCCCACTCCCGCTGCTGCTCCGGGCAGCCCTTCGGATCAGTTTCGTCGCCGGCGGAGGGACAAGGCTTGCTGACGGCGGGGCGCAGATAGAAACGCTGGGTGAGCGAGTAGCCCATTTCATCGGTGTTGGTGGCGATGTCCGTGGTGTCAACCAGCAGCACATTCACTTCCCGCGAGCCGATGCCGCCCACGTACCGGTAGGTGATCTCCGGTTCAATTACATGGCGCATTACGCGGTTCCAATGGCTGAGCGCAAAGTCACGTTCGGCCACCGGCGCGCGGAGATCGACAGAGACCTCGAAATCGCCGCGGTTGAATGCATCGTGGCTGATAAAGGGAGTGCCGCCGTTGACGCCTATCAGGTCGGGGACCTGACTGAGGGTGTATGCGGTCTCGCGCACCGCCGCCTCGGCAGCTAGGTTCCAGCCGCCGGCGGAAAGCGGCAGAAAGAGATGCGGATAAATGTCCAGGCGGCCCGCGTTGCGGGCGTGGAAGCTGGTCCCGGTGGGGATAGCGGCAGGCTCGGAGCGATCCAGATAACTGAGCGACGATCCCATCCCCCAGTAGAGCTTTGGGGAGTCTAACGGACGGTCCGGCACGTCGAAGCGCAGGCTGGGAAGGTGGAGAATCCTGGCTTGATTGCCGTTGATGGCGGTGGTGGTCTCATTGATGCCGGTGGTTCCGGCAAAGCTTTGGAAGCGCTCCAGAGAGAGGGAGGGAACAAAGCCCTTGTTCGCCTGGGTGAGCGAGATGTTGCTACGCACATCGGAGCTGACCGCCTGCAAAAAATTATCGTTGAAGACCAGGCGGTAGATGTAGCTCGACAGGTAATCGATGTTGACGGCCAGGCGCGTCTCTGTAGTGAGATCCTTGCGGCCTAGAACATGGATGTCCAAGCCGCCCTGATTGATAAGCTTCATGGTGGATGAACCGTAGCTGATGGGCTGCTCAACGCCGCGGTCCAGCAGTGCATTCAATCGCACCGTTGCGTGGTCAAGCCCGGGGCCTTTGTAGCGGAAGTCGCCATTCGGCGCCCAGCCGCGCTTACTGTAGTACTCCGTACCGGCAATCATGTCCATGCTGCGGTTGATGGCCCAGTAGAACTGCTCGCCAAAAGTGTAGCCCCTGACTGAAGAGCCAGTGCTTATGACCGGGATGAGCAACCCGCTTTCGCGGCCTGTTTCGTCCACCGGATGGCGGAGGTAGGGAAGGTAAAAGAGGGGCACGCCTAAAAATTTGAACAGGGCATTGGTGGTGGAGGCCTTGCCATCCTGCAGCTTGATCGACCGGGAGATGATCTGCCAGTCCGGCCGGGGCAGGCGGCAGTTGGTGATCGTTCCGTCGATGATCCGGTAATGGCCCTCGCCGTTCTCCAGCACCACCCTGCCGGTAAAGAAGAACGGAGTCGTGGTGGAATAAATCGCCCTGTTGCCCTGGGTGCGGACTCCCTGCGAGCCATGCACGCTGAAATAACGCGCAGTGTGCGTATTCAGCCGCATATCGCCGTAATCGGCGTAGATCAGCACATCGTTGGGCCCGCCAGAAACCTGCAGGTGGCCTTCCGCGTCCAACTGCGTGGTGGATTGGTCGTAAACCACCTTGTCGGCGCGCAGAATGTAGTCGCGGTAATGGACCACCACCTCGCCCGTGAGGGTCCAGATTGTGCCCACGCGGCTCTGGTGCTGGGCCTCCCACACGACCGGCACGCCGCTTGCCGCTTCCGGTTCCGGTTGAGCCAGGGGCAGAATCTCCTGGCCGGGGTCATTCGGCAAGGAAGATGAAAGTTCAGCGCCGTGGGGGCTAACGGAGGCGGGCGCTGCCGCGCTGCCAGCCTGCTGCCCAGCCGGGGGTGCCGTATTGGTCAACGCCTGTCCCCAAAGTAGAGGGTGACAGAGAGCCAGCATCGTGATAAACACAAAGTTGCGAAGGCGCATTCTGGGACCATGGTCAGCATAGCAAAACAGGCCGCCCTGGCATCAGGCAAATGCCGCGCAACTCTGGCAACAGGTAAAAATCGGATGATTTCGACCCTGCCCGAATTCCGTGATCCGGGCGGAGCCTGGTTTTTCCTGACCTCCCTTCCGTCCTCAAAGCAACGTCCTGGAGCCTCCACGGGCTTTCAAGGGCCTTAACAGCAGCACGGGCGCCAGAAACGGTCCCGGAGGCCGCCTCAAAAGGAATATTGGAATCGTGAGCGCACCAGCAGGCTTTCCCAACTCCGAATCTACCTGGAAGCAGGAAGTAAGCCTGCGTGTGGCCGCGCACCGAAGCCGGGGAGGCCTGTCGACGGAGAAGCCGGCAACGTCCGTTCAGAGCCGGCATGAGCCCGGCAGCCGCGCCGCCCAGATCGCCGCCCGCGTGGCCGCGCGCTATGCCCAGGCCCCCAGCTACAGCCAGATGCAAAAGGAGACCTGCGCAGCCCGTATTGCCGTCCCAGAGGCCTTGCCAGGGCCGCTGGAAGCCTCTGCGGGGGCGTTTCCAGGGGAGTTTGATGCCATACAGGCCAGAACGCCGGAGCAGCCCTCCACGCAGCCCTGGAAGCCTTCTGTCGTGCCGGCCCAGCCTGTTGTGCCACCCTCGCTCGAGGCCTGGGAGAGCGAAGACTTCCGCCCCATCCGGGAGCCGGATTTTGCCTTGAGCCCCCCCGATACGGTTCCTGTCCGCGCGCGGCGGCAGGCGAGGCCATCAGGCGTCTCAGATCTTGAGCCGGACGAGCCGGTGCTGTTTACCCACGCCAACATCATTGAGTTTCCGCGTGAGCTTGTGGCGCCCCGCAAAAGGCGTCCCCGAAGGGCGGAGGGACCGTTCGCCGCCGAAGGACCGTTAGCCTCTGACGGGCTGGAACTGCAGTTGAGCATCTTTGAGGTGGACCCGGGCGCGCTCTCCATGCAACCGGAAGCGGCAGTCGCAGCGCCCGCCTGGCCGAGTCCGGAGTGGGCGAGCATCGAATTGGAGGCTCAACCAGCGGACGAACCCGAGCCGGAAGAGCCCCAGAGCATGCCGGCCCCATTGCCAGACCTTCGCAGAGCGCCTATAGGCCTCCGGATGAGGTCGGCCCTGGTGGATGTCGCTCTGGTCGCCGCGGCTGTTCTGGGAGCAATTCTGGTGGCCGCGGCCAGCATCGGCCATCCGCTCCCAGCGGGAATCGCAAGATGCAGCGCCCTGTCGGGGCTCCTGCTGGCTGGCCTGCTCTACCTGACGATCTTTCTCATCCTGGACGAGGCCACGCCGGGCATGGCGTGCGCAGGCCTTTCCCTGTATACCATGGACGGCCAGATCCCCACTCGTTTGCAGCGGTGTGCCCGGATGGGCGCGCTGCTGCTTTCCGTGCTGCCGGCGGGGCTGGGCGCAGCCTGGATGCTTTTCGACGACGACCACCTCTGCTGGCACGACCGGATGTCAAAGACTTACCTGCGCAAAGGCTGAGGGCGCCCAACAAAAAAACGCTGCCGGAATAAGTCCCGGCAGCGTGTGGAACGAAAGGGCGGCAGCCTCGGGCTCCGGGAGCGAACTTGAATCACCGGAGTCCGCAGATCTGGGTGGCTGCCGCCGGCTGTGTGACGGGAGGCGGGAAGAAACTATCTCGCAACTTCCGTCAAGCTTGGTACACTCTGTCTTTCCTTACTTGATGGGTGCGCGGAAGTAGATTACCGCGTCCTTGATTTGTGCATCGGTGAGCTTGTCCATGAACGCCTGCATCTTGTTCTTACCGTTCCTGGCTATGCCAAGTATCTCGGCAAAATCCATTTTCATGACCGCCGGATCGGTGACTGGCTTTACCCCTATCACCTTGGCCGGCGCCGTGTCGGCTGCGCCGGTGGCGCCATGGTAAATCTGACATCTGGCCTTGTAGGTCTCTTCCCCGGAGGATTGGGCGAAGCCCACGGCGCAGACTAACGATGCAACCACGGCCAGCACCACACTCGATAAAATTGCGTTTTTCATCGCGTTACTCCTTTTGAATTTCCGCTTATGTTTACGAGTGCGCGCGCTGCAACACAGGCTGCCTCACAGTCTCGTTCTTGCCGGAGAGTTTTGCGCCCGCCTGCTGGTCGCTCTCCAGGCGGAACTGGCGGATCATGCCGTCCAGTTCCGAGGCCAAGGATGTCAGGTTCTTGAGGGCTTCGACGGCTTCCTCGGCGCCCTGCGCACTCTCGACCGACAACTGAGAAATCTGGCTGACGGACTCGGAGATTTCGCCTGAGGCCGAGGTTTGCTCGGTGGCGGCGGAGGCGATCAGGTGAATCTGGTGCTCCACCTCCCGGGAGGACTCGATAATAACCTCCAGGCTCCTGCGAGCTTTGGCGGCCTCTTCCATGCCGGTTTCCACGGCCTTGCGGCTGTCGTTCATCACCTGAAGGGTTTCGCGGGTCTCATCCTGAATGCTGCGGATGGTTCCTGATATTTCTTCAGTTGCGCCCTTGGTGCGCTCGGCCAATCGGCGCACCTCCCCGGCGACGACCGCGAAGCCGCGGCCATGCTCCCCGGCACGAGCTGCCTCGATGGCCGCGTTGAGAGCCAGCAGGTTTGTTTGCTCGCTGATCTCCTGAATGACGCTGACCACCTTGCCAATCTCCTCGGAGCGGTGGGCCAGCGAGGTCATCTTTGCCGAGACCGTGCTGGTGGCGGCGGCTATCTTCTCCATGGTGACGGCTGTGGCCTGCATCACCTCTCCGCCCTGGCTGGCGGTCTGGGCGGACTCGCGGCTGGCGTTGGCGGCATTTTCCGCATTGTGGCTGATCTCGCCGATGGTAGCGGTCATCTCCTGTGTGGCCGCCGCAATCTGGTTGGTCATGCTGGACTGGTTATGGGCATTGCCGGCGCTCTGCACTGCGCGGGAACTCATCTCGGTGGTGGCCGCTGAGAGCGTCTCCGCGCCATGAGCTACCGACTGCAGAACACCGCGCATCGAGGCCATACTGGTATTCAAGGCTGCCGACATGCGGCCAATTTCATCGCTCCCCGTCTCCTCCACGCGTACCGATAGGTTTTTCTCCGCCATCTGCTCCAGAGCGGCCGTGGCCGCCTGCAGCGGCGGGGCAATCAAACGGGTGAGAATGACACCGGTCAGGCCGCACAACAGCACAATCATGAGGGTAACCCCAACGGTAATCCAGGCGGCGCGGTTGCTGGCGTTGGTGGCGGCTCCGGACTCCTCCTTCCCGCGCGCGATGTTCAGGTCCAGGTCCCCATTCGTGGCCTGTTCCGCGTCGAGGACAAATGCGAGGGAGGAATCCGTGGTCACCAAATCCAGAGCGTCGCCCATCTTGCCGGCTGCAACCAGGTTCCTTGTCCGGTTGCTGATGTCCAGGTATTGAGCAAAGCTGGACGTAAACTTCTGGTAAAACTCGCGCTCTTCCGGAGTCTTGATTAACAGTTCATAACCCGTTATTCCCGACTGGTACGCATTGATCGCCGTTTGTCGATTCGCGATGGCTCGAGAAGAACATGCAGGTGTCAGGCATAGGAGCAGGGCGAGATCCCAGCGGCGCGTTTGCTGGATTCCTGAACGAATTTCAGCCAATTGGACAACAGAAGGAAATCTCTTGCTGTTCACATTCAGGCTTTTGGCGCTGATCGACTGGAATTCAACAAATGTGTAGGTGCCCAGAACGATGCAGAGACCGCACACGATGCCGAAAGCGGCGATGAACTTACGGGAAACGGGGAGATTGCGCAGCCATTGCATACCGGTATCCCTTTCACGGGTTTCATCGGCAAAATCAAGGCTGACTTGAGCACTTTCGTACAGGAGGAAGATAGGAGGCATCCTTGGTGGAGGGGCGCAGGCTGCTGGTTTCAGCGCGTACAGAAAAATGCGCAGGCGGCAAATGCGGCTCGATTCGTCGCCCAGGGAGAAGGCTCTATTGAAAAAGGAGCGGCGATTGTGTCACAGCTCCGGTATGGACAAGGGGTCTGTCATTGCAACGCTGCGATGGCACGAACTGGAGCTAAGGGCTGCCGGCATCCTCCATCTGCGCCTGTTTGGCCCGGTTGCGCGCGGAGTGGAATCGGCTCAGCCGGACGTCGATCCCATGGCCGATTTCGACCGCTCGAAATGTCTTACCTTGTTTGACATGACCCGGTTGGAAGGACGGCTCAGCGGCCTACTGGGAGGGCAGGTGGATCTTTCTCCCGCCGGATCGATGAAAGAGCGAGTCCGGGCGCGTGCTTTGCGGGTGGCTGTTCATGCCTTTTGAGGAATCTCTAATTATGTTGATGCCTTGAAAGGGCACGACTTTAGTCGTGCCGCAAGTTCCGCAAAATGAAGAGGGCTTTAGCCCCTGAGGGCGTCTTTCGCTCTCTGAACATGCAGAGAGCTTGCCTATCCAATACCATAACGTCGAAGAATGGCTTTTCCCCCGTCCGAGATAGGACTCAGGCTGGTTCCCCGTGTGTGCCCGCCTTTGTAGATAACCAGGCTCTTAGTTTTTTTCGTATTGTCTGGAAATCCCCATTCCCTCGCTTGGCGGGTAACAATCAGTGTTATATTGCCAGCCTTTGCATCTCGGACCAAAGATTCTTGTACAAATTTCTTCACCATTTTTACAGAAGGTAGATTCTTGAGGAGCGAGTGGGAACCAAACGAAGACGAATGATATGGGACCAGTTCCAGACAGGCGAGCTTTGTTGATAAATCACGCATCGCATCGAGGTATTTGTCGTTGAATTTCTCTTTCGCAATACAACGAATGACTTCGCGGAGCTTTTTCTCCCACCATACGAAACCACTGCACCAGCAAAATTCAGGGTCGAGTTTGAAGAATGGAAATTCGATTCCATCAAATGACTGGTGGAGATTACTCTTTAGTCGCTGGCAAAATTCTTTGGATTTACTTTCAGCCCAATAATCTGAGTATGCGAGACCAGGATTGAGAAGCAAGATAAAGATTTTTGCTTTGGCGAGATTGCCTAAATAAGGAACAGGTCGAAGCGATAAATGCAGTCGTTCATCCTCAGAGTGGCCAAATCGTTCTCCTGCGATGTAGGTATTGAAACTCCTAGTTGAGAGGAACGTGCCTTCTTTTTGCTGGAGCACAGGGAGATCGTCTGGATGGGCAAAGGGTGGCTTATCCAGTTTGCATCGTTTCCAAAACTCGATCAGTTCCTTGGGCATATTGTGTTTCCCTCCTTCCGAAATCTGATGTGGAATAGTAAACGAAAAGTAACCGCAGGTCGTTCGACTCCGTTTGGCGCAAAGAACGCGCCAAACTCCGCTCAGGATGACAGCGTTGTGATGGTACGAAATTATTGAGCCGGAACAAATATACGTCCGTTTGACTGCCCCGCTCCAGCGCCTTACGCTCAAACTATGATCTTCAAAGTAGTCGAACTCGAAAAAGAGCCAATCGATTTTGACCTGGAACTGGCTCCCGGCGCGGTCGATCTGGGCTTGGAGGCCGAGCAGAAGGGGCCTATGGCCGCCTCCGGTCATGCCGAGGTGCTGCACGAGCACCGCGGGCCGAAAGATATTGTTGCCGACATCCGGCTCAAGGGCCGCTTTGATGGCAAATTTCAGGTTCCCTGCGCCCGCTGCGTTGAGCCGGTGGAGATTCCGCTGGGAGCCGATTTTGACCTCATTTACAGGCCGGCGGCGGCGGATGCGGAGGCCACGGAACGCTCCATTACTGCGCCCGAGACGGAAATCGGTTATTATCAAGGAGACGGTCTTGCGCTTGAGGATGTGCTGCGCGAGCAGGTGATTTTGTCCCTGCCGCTCAGGACGCTGTGCAAGCCTGATTGCAAGGGACTTTGCCCGCGCTGCGGCGCAGACCGCAACCGCCAGCCATGCTCCTGCGATGTGGGTCCGAGCGACCCCCGCTGGGAGGCGTTGGCTGGCCTACGCGGCCGGATCGAGTCCAGCAAGTAATGAGCGCATCTGGATCAATTAAGGGTGCCCATGCCTGTGCCGGAAGGCAGCCAGGATGTTGCATGGCCTGAAACAGGCCGTTGATGCCTGCTTAGGCGGGTTGAGTCACGAAAGGATTTTTTGTTATGCCTAATCCGAAAAGGCGCCACTCGACGCGCCGCACAGCCAATCGCCGCTCGCACGACTTTCTCACCGCCGTGGGGGTCTCCGAGTGTCCCGCATGCCATGAGAAGAAGCTCCCCCATCGCGCCTGCCCCAAGTGCGGCGAGTACAAGGGACGCGCCGTGGTCGATGTGAAGGAAGAAGCCAAGTAGTTTTCCACTCCCATGCTCATCGATATCGCACTTGATGCCGTAGGCACCGATAAAGCTCCTGAGGCGGAGATTCGCGGGGCGATTCTCGCTTGCAAAGCTCTGCCGGTACGTGTCCACCTGGTTGGGCCGGAGCCGGAACTGCGCGACCTGCTCGATGAAATGCTGGGAAACGAAGACTTGCCCATCGTCATTCACCATGCCTCGGAACGCATCGGCATGGAAGAGAAGGCGGCGCATGCGGTGCGCACCAAAAAGGACAGCTCCATTCGCGTGGGGCTCAAGCTGGTGCGCGAGGGTGTGGCGGCGGGTTTTGTAACTGCCGGCAACACCGGCGCGGCCATGGCCTCGGCCAAGATGGTGCTGGGCGCGTTGCCCGGAGTAGACCGCCCTGCACTGGCTACGCCCATGCCCAGCTCCAAGGGCAATCCCTGCGTGCTGCTCGACGTGGGCGCCAATGTGGATTGCAAGGCAACCAATCTCGCCCAGTTTGCCGTGATGGGCGAAATTTATGCCCGCTGCGTGCTCAAGATTGAATCGCCGCGCGTGGGCCTGCTCTCCATTGGCGAAGAAGAGACCAAGGGCAACGATCTGACCCACGAGGCTTTTCCGCTGCTCAAGGCGCTGCCACTCCGTTTTGTGGGCAATGTGGAGGGGCGCGACATCTTCAGCGGCCAGGCCGATGTGATTGTCTGTGACGGCTTTGTGGGCAACGTGGCTCTCAAGACCAGCGAGGGCGTGGGCCGCTTTGTGCGCGATGTGCTGCGCGAGTCGCTCACCCGCACCGTCACCGCCCAGGTGGGCGCGCTGCTGTCGCGCAAGGCCTTCAACGAATTCCGCCACCGCCTGGACTATCGCGAATACGGCGGCGCGCATCTGCTGGGAGTGCGCGGAGTCTGTATCATCGGCCACGGCTCCTCCAACGACCGCGCCATCTATAACGGCATTCGCGTAGCCTACGAGTCGGCCAAGGGGGGCATCATCCAGAGCATCGAAGCCGAGTTTGCCAACATCCCCAAGCTGGGCAGCCAGGCGGCCGGCGCGGCAGCCGCATCCGATCAGGCCGCTACCCCCGGCGCGACCATTCAGTAGAGCCCATGGCTGCCGATTCCACAACACTTCCCGCCTTCGACCCCTCAGTAGTCGACCAACTAGCCTGCCCGGCCTGCCTCGGCGTTCTTCGCCTTGAAGATGCCCGGCTTACCTGCCACGCCTGTGGCCGCGCCTACCCGATTGTGGACGGAATTCCGGCGCTGATCGTTGGGCGCGAGACTCCACGGACCTGATCGCGGACGGTCTATTTCCCGCTTGTCAGATTGCGAATGATCTCCACCTCGCGCTCCCGATAGGGCTTGCCGTCGGGGTGGAAGACGTCGTGGAACCAGATCATGGGCTGCTCGGTGACATAGGGGCGCTGCCAGGAGTCCCAGGGCAGGTAGGTCTGGCTCTTGCCGGCCACCAAGCCCCAATTAATGGCTCCAACATGATGCTGGCGGGCGATGGGCAGGACTGTGTCGAAGGTGCTGCCGGCTCCGCGGGCCATGTATTCGGTGCAAATCAACGGGCGGTGAAACTGTTCCAGCAGCTTGATGTGTGCCTCAAAATCCTCCGGCCAACCGTAGTTGTGAAAGCTGATGATGTCGGAGTACTCGATCTGGATACGGGCCAGGGGAGGCATCGCATCCAGCGAACTCCAGTCGCCGTGCCAAAGGCCACTGGTGAGGGGCTGCGTAGGGTGTGCGGAGCGAGCCCAGGCAAAAACCTGTGGCAAGAGTTCCAGGACGATCTGGTTTTTGTTGCGGGGGTCGCCCTTGGCGTAAGAGCCGTCGTTGCCGTTGTCCGGCTCGTTCCACAGGTCCCAGGCCAGAATGCGCGAATCGCGAGCAAAGGCGCCTACCACACCCTTGACGTAGCGCTCCAATCGCGGGTACTGCGCGGGATCGGAAAGAATCTCGGCGCCCGGCGCCTGCACCCAGCCGGAGTTATGCACGCCGGGAATGGGCGGATGCTGGGGGCCGAGTATGGGGTGAGGATCCCAGCAAGAGTCAAACAAAACGAAAACCGGCCGGATGTGATGGCGGGCGGCAATGGCCAGGAAGGCGTCGACGCGCTGCGTGAAGCCTTTGGGGTCCTGCTCCCAGACCAGGTTATGCAGGAAGACCCGCATGGTGTTCATCCCAATGCCCTCGGCCCAGCCCAGTTCGCGGTCGATGGTGGCGGGGTCAAAGCTCTCGGCCTGCCACATTTCCAGCTCGTTGATGGCCGTGGAGGGAAGAAAGTTGGCGCCTACGGGCCACGGCTGCTGGCCGTACCATGCGTTGACCTGCGCTTCCGTCCAGCGCTCCTGCGCGTGAAGTGTTGGGATCAGCGTGAGTGTAAGAGCCACTACGGCAAGTATGCGGCAGGATTTCAAAAAGGACAGGTTCATCGCAGCGCTCCAGACAACGATCAAAGGTATCTTACTGCGCTGGCGATTGCTTCGTCGCTTGGGTGGCTGCTGGGTGGCAATTCTATTGTGCAGACGGGTTCAAATCGCGGAAACGATCGTCAGAGTTGGGAACGCCGCCGCGTAATGCTCATAATCAATGGTGAGCAGGGAATGACCGTTAACCAGCGCGTGAGCGCCGATCATAAAATCCGCCAGAATGCGCCGAGGCGGTCCAACTCCGCTGGTTTTACGGCGTACAACATAGCCCGAGTACGCGTGTCCCGCTTCGCGCCAGATTTCTTCATTCATGGCCCAATCAATTTCAATTCCGGTATCCGCGAAAAACAAATCCAGGGAGGCTTCATCCCGCAAAGGTCCAGCCATCAACTCCGAATAGACCAACCCTGCGACCACAAGCTTCTCGTGTGCGGGCAGATTGCGGAAGATTTGGACAGCAGTGACATTCAAGGGGTCATCATTGTTCCAGAGGGCGGCAATCACATTCGAGTCAATCGAGATCGTCATGGCCGCGCATCTCTCTGAAATAAGCTACGATAGCTTCCCGTCCTTTTCCCATTCCCGGAAATCCGCCGATCCCCCGCCATTTTTCAAAGGGGTTTTCGTCGGCGTCTCGCACTACGCTGATGCCGCCCTCCTGCTGCACGAATCGGATATTGTCGCCGGGCTTGACGCCTAGGGACTTGCGTATCGCCACGGGAACGGTGATCTGTCCCTTGCTGGTGACTTTGGCGCGGAAGAAAGGCGCGGGGACGGGTTTTGCGGCGGTGGCCATAACGGGCATCTCCTTACCTTTTTTTACTATACTCCTTACTTGCTCAACTTCCATACAACCAGACTCGGAATCTGCCTATCGCCGGTGATAAAACGGCAGCACAATCAGCAGGGCGAAGCCGATGGCCGCGGCCAGTGCCAGCGCCAGCAGCCCAAAAAGCAGCTTGAGGCTCGGACCCTGGTCAGGCTGGCCCTCTGGAAGGGTTTGGGACGGCTTGCTGCCGGAGCCGGAGATCGGGCGCTCAGGCTCACTCATCCCGCAGGGCCTCGACGGGGTCCAACTGGGCGGCGCGTGTGGCCGGCATGGTGCCGAAGAAAACGCCTACCGAGGTGGCTGCAAACAGCGCGACGGCCACCGACCAGCCGTTGATAGGCAGATCATAATCTGTGAAGAAGCGGACCGACAGCGGCAGGGCCAGCCCCAACGCGATGCCGGCGATGCCGCCGATCAGCGAGATGATGACCGCCTCGGCCAGGAACTGGTATTTGATTTCGCGATTGGTGGCGCCCAGCGCCTTGCGGATGCCGATCTCGCGCGTGCGCGCACGCACATTGGCCAGCATGATGTTCATAATGCCCACGCCGCCCACCATCAGGGTGACGGCGGAGACCAGAAACAGCACCGCGGTCAGGATGTCGGCCACCTTGGCGGCCGTCGCCAGAACCTCCTTGAGGGTCTGTACCGAATATACGGAGCCGGGCCGGTGGCGCGCCTGGATGATGCGCTTGATCTCGCTGGCGGCTTCCGTCACCTCGTCCATGCTGTGCATGGAAAAGTAAATCTGCTTCACGTTTTCCGTCCCGGTAAAATAGCGGGCCACGGAATAGGGAACCAGGATGGTCTGATCCTGAATCTCCGACATGCCCATGTCGTCCACGCTTTGCCTGAAGACACCGATCACGGTGAAGGGGATGCCGCTGATCTCGAAGCTCTGACCCACGGCCGAGTCCGAGCTGCCAAACCGGTCATGGGCGAATTTTTCAGTGATCACGGCGCACTTGATGTGGGCGAAGTCGTCGGTCTCGTCCAGAAAGCGCCCCGCGGGAATAAGCAGGTTGCGGATTTGCTGGTACTGGGGGCTGACGCCCAGCACCAGCGTGTCCTTGACCACGCCCCTGCCAAAGCTAATGGGGGCGTGCATCTCCATCACCGGCGAGGAGTACATCACGCTGGGCAACTGCGCCAATACGGCCTTCTCGTCATCGCGTGTCAGGTAGTCGTTGAATACGGTGCGCTCCACGCCCATGGCCCCGCCGCCGTTGTACTCCAGCTCCACCGAGTTGGTCTCCAGCTTCTGCAGCTCCTGCAGGATGAACTGCTTGCCGGTCAGCCCGATGGTTACCACCAGGATCACCGAGGCGGTGCCGATGACCATGCCCAGCGCGGTCAGCGCAAAGCGAATCTTGCTGGAGCGGAAACTGTCCACGGCCAGCTTGAGAATCTCGCTCAGCACCATGGTGCGGCGGGCGCTCAGCAGCGTCTCCTCAAAGGTGTGGGGGCGGACATGATCGGTCGGATTCATAACTACAGCTTACAGTGGCCAGTCGGACAGTGAACAGTAGAAGCTACCTCATAAACCGGTTTTGAAAGGGCACGGCTTTACAGCTTGCGGAAAAATGCAAATGGTGTAGCACGAAGCGTCAGGGCACGACTTTAGTCGTGCCGTAAGTGCAACAAAACAAATATTGGGCTTTAGCCCCTAAGGGGCGCTTTGCACGGACGGAATGGCATTGATGAGATGGCTTCTAGAGTGAATAGTTTACGAATCGCGCAAGAAAGAGGCAACCCATC
>Ga0326728_10005589_pt1 | contig 34966 bp, 27 predicted proteins | sample MB3enrmetagenome_FD_207602 | JGI IMG/M metagenome (GOLD analysis project Ga0326728, IMG submission 207602) | Lab enriched peat soil microbial communities from McLean, Ithaca, NY, United States - MB31MN | ecosystem: Environmental > Terrestrial > Soil > Wetlands > Peat | place: USA: New York...
CGCGAGAAACGTTCAGACTGACCGGTTTGGAAGACCTGGTGCACTGCGTCGAAGGTGACGCTCGCGAGCGCCTGAGGGCTTGTGAGCAGATATCCTTTTGTTTCCTTGATGCTGAAAAGTTAGCATACCTTGATTGCTACGAAGTTGTCGTGCCTCGAATGGTAAAAGGCGGACTTCTGATAGCCGATAACGTCATCAGCCATAAGGAGTCTCTTGAGTTATTCCTGCAAAGGGTCCAATCGGACGAAAGGGTTGACTCTGTGATCGTTCCGGTCGGGCAAGGGGAATTGGTCTGCAGAAAGATCTGATGTCAGGTGAGTTCAGCATTATGAAAACAGGCAATTTCCCTCATTGCGAGGCAATTTTATTCGATTTCGGAGGCACGCTGGATTCTGACGGGGAACACTGGTTGGACCGGTTTTACGAACTTTATGAGCAGGCGGGATTCGACCTTCCCCCGGCTGAAATAAAACGGGCTTTCTATGCCGCGGATCAACTGTGTTATAAGGACGCAAGAGTCGTTTCAATGGGCCTTAGATCGCTTATGAAGCATCACGTGGGCCTCCAGTTTGCAAGTTTGAATTTGAAAGACCTTTCGAAACAGGCAGAAATAGTCGAAGGGTTCTGCGCGAAAACCGAGCGTGTGCTTAAGCGGAATGCCCAACTGCTCAAGCGCTTGAAATCTGTTTACCGGCTGGGTGTAATTTCGAATTTTTATGGGAATGTCGCTACGCTTTGCGGGGAAGCCGAATTGGCGGATTCTCTGGATTTGATTCTCGATTCCGCGGAGGTCGGGGTCAGCAAGCCTGACCCTGAAATCTTCCGGATCGCACTGTCGAAACTCGATTTGGCGCCGGATCGAGCTATTTTTATCGGTGATTCGTACGAACGCGATATCGAGCCGGCACGGCAGATCGGCATGAAAACCATATGGCTCAAAGGACCCAATCCGCGCATCCCGGAAAACGCGGAAAAGCCGGATTTTGAAATCTCGAGCCTCGTTGAACTGGGGTCTATCGTTCTATGAAGATGGGAATTATTGCTGCCGGAACCGGAGAGCGTCTCGCCAGGGGAGGAGTGGCAATTCCCAAGCAGCTCGTGCCCCTTGGGGGAAAGCCGCTGATTGCAAGGGTCATTGAAGCGGGGGCCCAGTTGAATATCAGTTCGATAGCCTGCATAGTTAACGACTTGAACCCGTCCGTGGCGGGCTTTCTTCGTTCGACTCAGTGGCCGGTTCCCGTGGAAATGGTCGTAAAAACGACGCCGAACTCTATGGAGAGTCTGTTCTGCCTGGCTCCTTTGCTCTCGGACGAACCTTTCATCCTTTTCACCGTGGACGTTGTGTGCGCACGACAAGTCGTGAGGGATTTTTTTCAAGAAGCCGTGGCCATACAGGACTCAAAAGGCGTTCTGGCGCTTACCGACTTTGTTGACGACGAAAAACCTCTTTGGGCGGCCGTGAACGGCTCCAACAGAATAACGGCCCTGGGGGATGCCGCCCTTGGCAGCCGGTTTGTGACCGCGGGCTTTTATTATTTCAGTCCTGATATTTTTGCCGAGATTGCTCCCGCGCACCGGAAGAAATTGAGTGCGCTGCGGCAATTTTTGGGACATCTTCTTGATAAAGGCTACCCGATACACGGTGTTCGAGTGCCCAAGACCATAGACGTCGATTATCCCGAGGATATGGAAAAGGCTGAAGCGTACCTGAGGGAGATCAACGAGGAATGAAACCACCGGCATTGCTTGGCATATACCGCGAGAGGATCTTTTCTCCCGGCAAGGTAGACGATGATGCGGCCATTATGAATGCCGCGGTGGAAGAATTGTCTCGCAGAGGGTGGGAAGTTCTCACTGAGCATGCGGAGTCGATCGATGCTTCGATGCCGAGGCCCGCGAATATCCTGACCATGGCGCAATCGGACCGGGTCCTTGCCGTACTCGAAGACTGGAGCAGTCAGGGAACAAGAGTCATCAATTCGGTTCCCTCGATACTCAATTGCTACCGCAGAAGGCTGGTCCACATTCTCTCGGGCGCCGGCGTTTGTATTCCACCCAGCCGGATTATCGAAGTGGAGGGGGCGGAAGAGAAAATTTCACCGCAGTTTGCGGACGGACTTTGGTTGAAGCGGGGGGACGTGCACGCGATGGAACCGGGTGATGTCGCCTCCGTGAAATGCAGGGAAGATCTGGGTAGAGCGCTGGCGCATTTTTCGGCCAGGGGCATAAGGGACATCTTGGTGCAGGGGCATGTGAGCGGACCCGTGGTCAAATTTTATGGGGTCGGGCATGGAGAATACTTCAGGGCATACCTGGCTGACAGCGGCGAAGAGTTCACATCGGGGATCGGACAGCTTCGGACCATTGCAAGAAAGGCTGCCGGTGCGGTCGGGTTGGAAGTCTACGGCGGGGATGCGATTTTTTCTGAAAGAAACGGACCGGTCCTGATCGATCTTAACGACTGGCCGAGTTTTTCGCGTTGCCGCCGCTCGGCGGGCAGCAGTATCGCCGAATATTTCGACTCCGAAGTTCAGTGTAAAAAACGTTTATGAAAGGAATAGAGAGGGGTTATGCATTATCAGGACACACCGGAGAATGTCGGCCGGACGCTTTCCACGAGGCTGTATGAGGAAGAACGGCGGTATATGGCCCCGGGGCTGCAGGAGGTAAGCCAACTTTCCAGATTGGTGATCAAGAAGGCCAGGGGATGCCGCCTGTTCGATATGGAGGGTAAGTCTTACCTGGACTTTATGGCTGGTGTGGGGGTTTGCAGCATCGGCCATGCGCACCCCGGTTATGTCGCGGCCATTGGGGAACAGCTTGGCAAGGTTACGGTGGGGAGCTTTACGACGGAAAATCGGGTGGCATTGCTGAGCCTGATCGCCTCCCTGACCCCTGGCGCCCTTAACAGAACTCAGCTCTACAGCGGCGGGGCCGAAGCGGTCGAGGCCGCAATCAGGCTGGCGAAATCCTATAACAAAAAGTTTGAAGTCCTCAGTTTTTGGGGTGGTTTCCATGGGAAGACAGGGGGCGTGCTGGGGCTTATCGGCGACAGGTTCAAAAAACACTGGGGTATCCTTCACCCCGGACTGCACCTGGCGCCTTACGCCGATTGTTACCGCTGCCCGTTCGATATGGCTTACCCGGGATGTGGGATGTTTTGCCTGGATTTTGTGCGCAAAATCATAGAAAACAATACGGCGGGCAGCCTTTCCGCGATTATTGTCGAGACTATACAGGGTACGGCCGGAAATATAATACCGCCCCCGGAATTCCTGCCCGGTTTGGCTGAGATCGCCCGGGAAAACGACGCCCTTCTGATCGCCGACGAAATGATTACGGGGTTCGGCCGAACCGGTATGATGTTTGGCTCCAACCATACGGGCATTATCCCTGATATCATGACAATCGGAAAAGGCATGGGTGGCGGGTTCCCGGTCTCCGGGCTGGTGTCCACGGACAATATCACCGCCGGCGAGCCTTTTTCGAGGCCAAGCTCTTCATCGAGCAGTTACGGAAGCAATCCTCTGGCCTCCACCGCGGCCCTGGCGACCATTCGGACCATACTGGATGAATCGCTCGTCGAGAACTCCCGCCTGGTGGGCGACTACCTTCTTGAAGGGCTCAGAGGATTTCAGAAAAAGTATGAATTCATAGGAGAAGTTCGGGGCAGCGGTCTTTTGATCGGCATCGAACTGGTCAAGGACAGGAAGACAAAAGAGCCTCTCGATAAAGCGGTCACAAGGCGGATCTTTCTGGAGACCTTGAACAGAGGTTTGTTGTGCATGAATTATAAAGCCAATTTCCGCATCAACCCTCCGCTGGTCCTGAGCCGGGAGGAGGCAGAAGAGGGGCTGGCGATCCTTGACGACGTATTTGCATATGTGGACCGTAACATTTCCTATAAGTAGGATTGGAGCGGATGACCGAAAACACTAAATTTCGGGCGCCGCTTCGAGGCGCCATAATCGGCTTGGGCAATGCGGCGGTTCATGCTCATCTGCCCGCATGGCAAAAGAGCCGGGATTTCAGTATCGAGGCGATTGTGGAGCCCAGTCCTTCGCGGGCCGAGATCGGAAGAAAGCTTTTGCCGGGCGCGCGCGTATACCCGAACCTGGAAGCATTGCTTTCCGAGGACGTGGTTGACTTCGTCGATATTTGCACTCCCCCCTGTTTTCATGCCGAACTCGTTACGGCGGCATGCAGTTCCGGATTGCATGTAATGTGCGAAAAACCCCTTTCGATACCGGCGCAACGCCTGAAGGGGATTCGGCAACTGGCCGGCCGGACAAATCGTGTTATTTTCACTGTAAATAACTGGAAATATGCGCCCCTTTGGGTCAAGGCGGCGGAATTGATTCAAGAAAACCGAATTGGTGTGATTAAATCCATTTCCTTGAATGTTCTTCGACCTCCCAACTCCGGCGGAGGCTCTTCAAACTGGAGGAAGTGCATCGACATAGCGCAGGGCGGCATTCTGATCGATCATGGTTGGCACAATATCTACCTGATCCTTTCTCTTCTAAGGAAGCTTCCCTCCTCGATCGCTGTAAAGATGGAATCTTCCACGGGAGACGGCCCCTGCGTTGAAGACACTGTGGACCTGGCGCTGCGGTTTCATGAGGCGGAGGCCCGTTTGTATCTTACGTGGAAAGCGTCTTGCCGCCGCAATTCCGGGACTATTGAGGGAGACGAGGGGACGCTGTTTGTAAACGATGATCATCTCGTTTTGAACTCTGATGGTTTCCCGCCCGCGCGCTTTGATTTTTCAGAAGCTTTGTCGGCCGGCTCACATCACCCCGAATGGATGGAACCGGTCGTGAGGAATTTTGGACGTGAAATCCTGGATGCCGGCTGCAGGGGCGAGAACCTTACGGAAGCCGCCTGGTGCGCGAACCTGATAGACCTTGCGTATCGCGCCAATAGGGGCACGATGAGTGTCATAGACGTTGGCGGGTGTCCTGAGGAAACCTGTTGGTCATGAAAGCCAGACAAGTTGACGGGAGTAAAGCGCCAACGGAGCAATCCGGCGGCGCGCCTTTGTCCGAGTATGTTGCGGCAGTCACGGCGGCCCTGATCGAAGCCCCTTCTCTCGCCGCCGAAACTATCTATGGAAAGCCTCTTCTGGAACGCCTGCTGCTTATTTGCAGGCGCGCCGGAGTGAAGCGATTTTTTATCGAAGCTGCCGAGACCGAACACTCCCGATTGCGGGCTTCGTTGGGTTCTCTGGCGTTCGATCCGGACGTTGCCTTCGTCGGCTCCCGGGCCGAGGCGCTCGATTTTTTGCCCGCGGAGACCCTTTGCATCTCGACGCGGGGCAACCTCGTATTGTCCCCCTTCGTATTGCGCAAGGTGATCGCGCATCAGGCGGAGCATCCCGGCAAGATCTCGGCAATGCAAAGCACGGACGATGCGCATAGCGGCATGGTGGCCGCGGGCGCGCTCAGCATGCTTGCGGGCGAAGGCTTTACCGGCGTAAACTCCATGTCGCCCGTCGGGCTGTTGCCCTTCGCGCTCAACGGAGGCCATGAAGACAGGCGTGAAGCCGAACTCCGGCTGGGGCGCGATTTGCGCCTGGAGTCCGCCTGGAAGGACTCGCCGCTGGCGCGCTGGATCGACCGCAGGCTGTCCTGGCGAATCAGTTTCCGGCTGGCCCACACTTCGATTACGCCCAACCATGTTACGTTGGCGGGCACGGCGCTTGGGTTTTTGAGCGCATGGCTGTTCGCCTACCCCGGTTATTGGCCCCGCGTGGCGGCCGCTACGCTGCTTATGATCGCGATTATACTGGACGGAGTCGATGGTGAGGTTGCACGGCTAAAGATGGCCGAGTCACGTTCGGGCGCGCAGCTCGACACCGTGGGGGACACCCTGGTCAATATCGCTATCTTCGGGGCCATTGTGACGGGTTGCTACCGGGCAAGTGGAAGCGTCTCCTACCTGTATCTGGTCGTTATATTGCTCGGCGGGTTCGGCATGAGCGTGGCCGCGTGCTGGCGGGCCAGGAAAATGGGCGCGGACCGGCAGTGGATCGGGAGCATTGAACGGCTTACCGGACGCGACTTCGCCTACCTTCTTTTCATATTGGCGTTGCTGGGCAGGATACACTACTTTGCCTGGGGCGCGGCTTTCGGCAGTTACATTTTTGCGCTTGGCATGTGGTGGTTGACAACCAGGCGGTGGGGTTCGGTAGACAGCGCCAGTCGTGAAGATGCGATTGGAAGTTCGAGCGGGGTCGAGCACCGGGGTGTTGTTTTCGAATCGGCCGAACTCTGGCGTAATATCCGGACGAGGCCTGAACAGTGACGGCCAAAGGAAATGAGGGTACGGCGCATGCCGCGCGCATAAGCTCCCTCGTTAGAAGGGCGGCCCCGTACCTGCTTGGCGTGGGATTGCTTGTCTGGCTCGCCGTGTCCAGCGGGATCGGCTCGATTCTTGCCGACCTCTCGCGAGTGGGACCGCGCCTGATCGTAATACTTGCCCTGGAAGTCCTTATCGATTTATTCAACACACTCGGTTGGTGGTATACGTTCCCGGTTTCCGAACGAACGGGAAACTACCGCCTGATGTTCTGGGTACGGTGTGCGGGCAGTGCTCTGAACGAATCGACCCCGGCAGCCTCGCTTGGAGGAGAACCGGCGAAAGTCATTTTGCTGAGGGGGCGCGTTTCCACTTCGGCTGCCGCCGCGAGTCTGCTGGCCACAAAAGTTTCATTCTGCTTCAGCACGGCGATTTTCATCCTGGTCGGTATGGCTGCGGTGTGGCCGAGGCTGAAACTGCCGCTGGATGTTTCCTCTGCGCTTATCGTGGGTTTCGTCCTGATGCTGATCGGGGTCACGACGTTTGCGGTCCTGCAGATGCGCGGCATTGGCGCCGGCACGGTCAGGATCTTAAGACGCCTTCGGATACCGGATCGCTGGCTGGCGATGGTCGAATCCTCGTCACAGGAAATTGACGATCACCTGCGCGACTTCTATCGGGCGAGGACCCGAGACATGGTCCGTTCCTCGGCGGCACATGTGGGCGCGTTTTTCATCTGCTTCGTACAGATATTGCTCATGGTCGAATGGCTTGGACTCGGTTTCGATCCGGTAGCCGCGCTCGGGATCGAAGCTTTCTCCATGCTGGTTGCCTTTGTGGCCTTTGCCGTTCCGGCTTCGCTCGGCGTGCAGGAAGGCGGCAAAGTTCTGATTTTCTGGGCGCTCGGCCTGCCGCGTTCCGCCGCCATGGCGGTCGGGATCGTCGTTCGCTTGACTTCGTTGATCAAGATAGCCATTGGCCTTGTCATTTTTGTCCTGCTCCAGCACAGGTTGTCGTGTCTGCCCGATCGCAAGCGTGCGCCACGAACCACTCCGTAGTGCGCCGGGATCCGGTTGTGACGAAACCTGTCCTTGGGGAGCGCCGCCAGGCACGCACGGATATTGAGTGCGGCAGGGTTGGGAGTAAATGGTTTTTCATTACAAAAAAGGAGAGGAGAGCGTTTATGTTTAAGAACTGGCGGGGTATTGCTCTATGCGCCATGACGGCGCTTGCGTTTTGCGGAAGTGTCTTTGTATCTGCTGCTTTCTCGCAGGAGTTTCAAAAAACTCCGGTGGTCCTTCGGGCATTGGATGTACTGCCGGCCGATCTTCTTCAGGGGCCGAATTATTCCGTAAGAGCAACCGTTCTGAACGATGGCTTTATCAATACCTATGACCTGGACACTTATTATGGGCCGCTCAAGGTGGAGAGCACCGCGCTGCTGTCGAAACGTACCGGCGAACTCAGGGCCCTCGCCCAGATAGAGCAGTTGAGGAAGTCGGAAGTTTATATGGGCGCTGTCAGGAAGGCTGCGGGGGCCCCTGTCAGAACGGCGGAAGGTTTGGTGCAGGACCCTGCGGGAACTGTTTCGGACATGGCGAGCGGTATCGGTCGCTTTTTCGCCAACGTAAGCACGGCAGTCAATTCGGGAGCATCCGGAGGAGATCTTCTGAACTCCGCTCTCGGACAGGCGGCATACAAACGGCAGTATGCCGCCGAGTTCGGGATCGATCCTTACTCCAGCTATGAACCCCTGCAAAAGGCGCTCAATGATCTCGCGTGGACGGCTGCAGCCGGAGGATTGACGGTAAAAGCCTCCATGATGGCGATCCCCGGCGGAGCGGGTCTCGCTCTCGGGGCTGCGGGGGGCGCCGACACGGCGAGTTCCCTCCTTCGTGACAAGACCCCCGCCGAAATAGCAGCCATTAACCAGAGCAGTCTTGCCGCAATGGGGGTTTCGGATGCTTCGATCCGCGCTTTTTTGGGGAACACCTGGTTCGATCCATACGAACAGGCCCTGCTGGTGGCTGCATTGGCTGAAATGCCGGCTGTTAAAGACCGCGCAATATATGTCGATAGGGCCTCGGCGGCCTTTGAAGAGCCGCTGGCCGTGTTTTTGCGCGTGCGTGCTCAACTTATAAGCCTTTACAACAGTAAGACTCACTCGGTGCAGAGTTTTGTAGATGCCGACGGGACGCCATTAATTGTGACGAACAGCGGGAAACTAATCGCGATATTCCCCCTTGATTACGTCGGGTGGACTTCAAACTTTGCGCGAAAGGCCCAGACGATAGGTACGGCCGTAAAGCAGATGCCCGGGTTTTCAGGAAAGGAATTCTGGGTCACCGGAAAAGTCGATCCTGTTGCACGCAAAGCACTGGAAGCCAAGGGTTGGAAAGTGCAGGAACTGGCGCGCGAAAAGCTTGCTCGTATGTAGCCCGGGGCGGGCGTGGCGTGATTTCTGTGCTGAAGGTCCTGGTTTTCCCGAATCTTTTCAAACGTCCGAAAATTGTGGAAAGCTTCTCAGTATAAAGATGCCCGACATCCCCTCGCGCAACCGCCAGGGGATGTCGGGGGTGTAGCTTCCCGCATTTTTTCAGTACCAGTATCGGCTCACGGATTTTATTTCATATGCAAACCGGTTACCATGGAGATCTGCCGGCACAGTGAGCAACGCTTCCGTAAAGACGGTCGAAAAAATGGATATAAATTCTAACCGGCAACCCGACGGCATGTTTGTAGTCAGGCTCGGCGGCAACTGGAACATTGTTGAGGGGCTTCCCTCGACGGAGCAGCTTCAGAAGCAAATTGGGGCGACTCCGGCGCCCGCGGGGGTTGTTTTCGACACCCGGGAACTCGGAGATTGGGACAGTAGCCTTCTGACCTTTGCGATCAAGCTGATCGACTTCTGCGGGCAAAAGAATGTTCCGGTTGCTAAGGAAGGCTTACCTGAAGGGGTAGTGCGGCTCATCGATCTTGCTTCCGCCGTTCCGGAAGAGAAGGACGCACATAGACAGAGCGGTAGAGCGCCGTTTTTATCCCGAGTAGGAGAGGCCACTCTGGATACCGGCAGGGCCGTGGGGGAAATGCTGTCGTTTATCGGCGAGGCGTTTCTGGCTTTCATCAGGTTACTGCGCGGTAAGGCCCGCTTCCGGCGCTCGGACCTTTTCTTGCTGATTCAGGAGTGCGGGGCCCAGGCCCTGCCGATAGTATCTCTCGTAAGCGTTTTAGTGGGGTTGATACTTGCCTTTGTCGGGGCCGTGCAACTAAGGCTCTTCGGCGCCCAGATCTATGTGGCGGACCTCGTCGGGATAGGAATGGCGCGTGAGATGGGGGCAATGATGACAGCCATCGTCATGGCCGGGCGGACCGGGGCTGCGTTTGCCGCGCAGCTCGGAACCATGGAGGTGAACGAGGAAATCGATGCCCTGAAGACCCTCGGGATGTCTCCAATGGAATTTCTCGTCCTGCCAAGAATGCTGGCGCTCGTGCTCATGTTGCCCCTGCTGTGCCTGTATGCGGATTTGATGGGAATTCTGGGGGGCGGCATGATCGGCGTGGGAATGCTCGATATTTCGCTCATGGAGTACTTCAATGAAACCGTGTCGGCGCTGGACCTGATGCAATTTATGGCCGGCTTGATCAAGGCCGGGGTTTTCGGCGTGCTCGTGGCACTGTCCGGGTGCCTTCGGGGAATGCAGTGCGGCCGGAGCGCATCCGCGGTCGGGGATGCGGCGACTTCGGCAGTGGTCACTGCGATTGTTTCCATCATAGTCTCGGACGCCATACTAACCGTGATCTATGATAGGATCGGCATGTAGGCGGTTTATGGAAGACCGTGAGAATCAGCAGACACGCATCGAAGTGCGCGACCTCACCATGGCTTACGGAAGCTTTGTGATCCAGCGCAACCTTACTTTCACGGTAAAACGCGGAGATATCTTCATAGTCATGGGTGGGAGCGGGTGCGGTAAGAGCACTCTGCTGAGGCACCTCGTCGGGCTGAAAGAACCCGCAAAAGGGCAGGTGTTCTATGATGGAGTGAGCTTCTGGGATGCCGGCCCCGAGCAAAGACGAGCTATAATGAGGCGCTTTGGAATACTCTATCAGAGTGGGGCGTTATGGAGTTCCATGACTCTGGCTGAAAACGTCGGGCTTCCCCTGGAGGAATACACCGATTTGAACCCGGCACAAATAGAGGAACTGGTTTCGCTGAAGCTCTCGCTGGTTGGCCTGGCGGGTTTTGAAAACTTCTACCCCTCCGAGATAAGCGGCGGGATGCGAAAGCGTGCCGGCCTTGCTCGAGCCATGGCGCTCGATCCGGATATCCTTTTTTTCGACGAGCCTTCGGCGGGATTGGACCCGATAAGCGCCCGGCGCCTGGATGAGCTGATACTCGAACTGCGTGACAGCCTCGGGGCCACGGTGGTGGTGGTCACACATGAACTGGCAAGCATCTTCGCAATTGGAAACAATTCGGTTTTTCTCGACGCGCAAACCAGGACGATGACTGCGGTGGGAGATCCCAACAGGCTCCTTCGTGAAAGCACGGACCCCAAAATTCGAAGCTTCCTGACCAGGGGTGGATCGTGATAGGCTGACGCGGAGACGCGGGGACAAAAAGCAGACATAAGTGAGAAAGTAAACGAGGGTGGCCCGGATACTTGTTATCCGGGCGCGAAGCGCAAGAGGGCGGAAAACAGGACGCGGAGACGCGGGGACAAGGGATACAGTGACGCAAGGATCCGGGGACATGGAGAGGGGGCGGCGCGTGAACACGGTGACATGGAAAACTCGTTTCCCAGTCCCTGCTTCTGAAATAACCTCAACTTCAACATAGGCTCGCACGGATGAGCAAGCAGGCAAATACCAAACTAATCGGCGCATTTGTGGTTGGCGCGATATTCCTGGCCGTTACAGGGCTACTGCTTTTCGGATCGGAGAGATTTTTCACCAACCAGAAGAAGTTCGTCCTTTTTTTCGAAGACTCGGTCAAGGGCCTTAGTGTGGGAGCGCAGGTCGATTTCAGGGGCGTCAAGGTCGGCACGGTAACCGATATGAGGATAGTGCTGGATAAGAATGATCTTTCGCTTCGGATCCCGGTTGTCATAGAGATTCGCCCGGAGAGGTTCGCCTTTGCCGGTTCTCAAAGCGATCTGAAAAAAATGACGGAAAAAGCGGGCACGAAAAATTTCCTTGAACTTCTAATGAACCAGGGCCTTAAGGCGCAGCTTGGGATGCAGAGCTTTGTGACGGGCCAACTCGGAATTCACCTCGATTTTTTTCCCGACAAGCCTGTAAGGCTGGTCGGGGCTGAACCCGAGTATCCCGAGATCCCTACGATCGAATCGAGCCTGTCTGAAATTACCAAGACGCTGCAGAACATACCCTTGGAAGAGATTGCCGAAAAGGTTTCCAAAACCCTGGATGGAATTGAAAAGTTTGTCAACTCGCCGGAACTGGCGGATACGGTCGTCTCACTGAACCAGAGCGTGAAATCGCTTAATACGCTCCTGGTGAACCTGGACAGGCAGGTTAAGCCTTTGGCGTCAAACGCCGGGGGAACCTTGACCGAGGCCAGGAAGATGTTTGCGGGCGCCGGGCAGTTGGCCCGAGAGTTGGATGCGCGTATTCCCAGGGTTTTATCCGCGCTGGAAGAGACCGTTAAAACGGCGGGTGTAACACTGCAGGGAGCTAACAACGCAATCGACGGTATAGCCGGGGACAACTCTCCGGTGCGCATCGAACTTATAAAGACGTTGAATGAGCTTCGCTCCTCGGCGCGCTCGCTCCGTGTCCTGACCGATTACATCGAAAGCCACCCTGAGGCCCTCCTGCGCGGCAAAGGCAAATAGGCGCGTTCAAGAGCGATTGTTGTTCCGGATTTCTAGAGGGAAAGAAGACAAATGATCGGAGTTCCTGCCCACAGGTTTGCTATAGCCCTCGTGACTATGATGCTGATTGGCGGATGTGGCGGCTCGAAAGCCGCCAATTATTACATTCTGCATTCGATTGAAAACCCGGGTCCCGAAGCGCGGGAATCCGGCAGGGAACAGGAACCGGCCATCGGAGTGGGTCCCGTTAAAATCCCTGACTATCTGGACCGGCCCCAGATGGCAACCAGGTCGTCCAATAACAGCCTCCAATTCGCAGAGTTCGACAGGTGGGCCGAACCCCTGGAAAAAAACCTGACACGTGTTCTGGCCGATAACCTATCGGTCCTGGTGCCTTCGGAATCCGTCCGTGTCTTTCCATGGGCGAAAGCCATGCCGGTTCAGTACCAGGTCACCCTGGAAGTCATGCAACTGGAAAAGATATCGGATGAAAAGGTAATACTGGACGCGCGATGGAATATCCTGGGAAACAATGGGGAAAAGCTGCTGGTTTCCAGGAGGTCGAAACTGGTCCTGCCGGTCGAATCCGCCGGGTTCGAGGGGACCGCTTCCGCCGAAAGCCGCGCGGTCGAGGCCTTGGGCCGCGAAATTGCCGCGGAAATCAGGTCTTTGCCGTAGAAAAAGAACGGTGGGATGAAGTTCCCTGAAGATTTTCGACCATGCCGTTGTAATCAGATAAAAGGAGAGCAAGATTATGAGAAGACGAACTGAAAGCTCCGGCAGGGCGTTTCCGAGCGCCGCTATCCTGGCGGCGGCCCTGCTCATCTCGACGTCTTCGCAAGCGCAGGCGCCGAGCACGGCCGAGGCGCGCGTCATCGCCAGGCAGGCGTACGTCTACGGTTTCCCCATGGTGGATAACTACCGCATTTTTTACGACTATTTTGTGAACGTCAAAAGCCCGGATTATAAGGGACCGCTCAATACCGTCAAAAGCGTGGCCCGCGTCTACACACCCGAGGACAAAACCGTCCAGACGCCAAACTCCGACACTCCCTATTCCATGCTTGGGCTGGACCTGCGTGCGGAACCCATGGTCCTCACGGTGCCACCGATTGAAAAGGACCGCTACTTCTCGCTCCAGTTCGTCGATGCCTTTACATTCAACTTCGATTACGCCGGAAGCCGCGCGACGGGCAATAACGGAGGCAGCTTCCTTGTTGCCGGGCCGGGCTGGAAAGGCGAAACTCCGAAAGAGATCAGCAGGGTATTTCGCTCGGAAACTGAATTTGCGCTGGTGATTTACCGCACGCAGCTTTTCAGTCCCGCCGACCTCGAAAACGTGGAAAAGATCCAGGCCGAATACAAGGCCCAGCCGCTCTCGGCGTTTCTCCACAAAATCCCTCCTCAACCCGCTGCCGCCGTAAGTTTCATTCAGCCGCTCAGCCCCGACGACCAGAAGACTTCGGTGGAGTTTTTCAACATCCTGAACTTCGTCCTCCAGTTCTGCCCGACCGACCAGTCGGAAAAGGAACTCATGACGCGGTTCGCCGAAATCGGGATCGGCCAAAGAAAAAAATTTGACGCCGCCAGACTCTCTCCGGAATTGAAGCAGGCCTTTTCGGATGGCATGGCCGATGCCTGGAAGCAGTTCGACGAGTTTCGGAAGACGAGCATTGCCACTGGAAAGGTAACCAGTGGAGACCTTTTCGGATCGAGGGAATTTTTAAAGAACAATTATCTCTACCGGTTCGCCGGGGCGGTCCTCGGCATCTACGGCAACTCGAAGCAGGAGGCCATGTACCCGATATACCAGGTTGATGCCGAGGGGCGGAATCTGGACGCCTCCGGCAACGGCTACACGCTGCGTTTCGCGCCCAACGGGCTGCCCCCGGTCAACGCGTTCTGGTCGTTGACGATGTATGAGCTGCCGTCCAGCCTGCTTGTAGCCAATCCGCTGAACCGATACCTTATCAACTCTCCCATGCTGCCCGGCCTCAAACGGGATGCCGACGGAGGTCTGACCATCCACATTCGGCACGAGTCGCCCGGTCCGGATGGCGAGTCGAACTGGCTGCCCGCGCCGAATGGGCCGTTCACTATGGTGCTGCGCCTGTACTGGCCCAAAAAAGAAGCATTGGACGGACATTGGAAAATCCCGCCGGTCCAACGGGTTCAGTGAGGTGTGAAGCGGCTGTTCACACCGTCAAAATATTTACGTGGCTGGATCGGGACAGTTGGATAAACGAACGGCAGTCGCCTTAGAACCAATCGGCGTCTTGCTTTGCGCCTGATTTCTTCGGATTTGGCATGTATCTTGCTCAGACGATGGCCGACATGAAGTCACTTTGAGAGCTTCCAGACACGGATGATGCGATAATTCCTCAGAGAAAAGCTAAGGGCAACTTCTAAGAAAACTGACCGGAAAAATTGGGGTGACTTCAAATCCCTGTATCATCTGCCTGCCGATTCTTTAGGAGACTGGATGAATATGCAGAGCTATCCCATAAGGGTCCTTCTCATCGACGACGATGAGGATGACTACGCAATCGTCCGGGGGCTTCTCTCAGATTTTTCTTCCGCGGAATTCACCCTTGAGTGGATTTCAGATTACGGCGCTGCACTGGGTGCAATTCTTTCCGGTGACTTCCACGTTTGCCTGCTGGACTACGTGCTGCAGGAGCGAAATGGGCTGGAACTCATGCAAGAGGCTGTAAGCCTTGGCGCCTTGACTCCGATTATTATTCTCACCGGCCGGGGTGACTACGATCTGGATGTTGAGGCCATGAGTAAGGGAGCAGCCGACTGGCTTACAAAGGTCGAGCTGAGTGAAGCCCTCCTTGAGCGCTCCATCCGCCATGCAATGGAACGGCAGCGGAAAAAAATGGAGCTGATCAAGGCGAAAAGGATAATCCAGGCTCTGAGCGAGAGTAATCATGCGGTGATCCATTGCAAAGATGAAACGGAGCTGTTGTGCGCCATCTGCCGCATCGTGGTCGAGGTGGGAGGCTACAGAATGGCTTGGGTTGGATATGCCGAAGACGATCGGGATCGGACGGTCAGGCCTGTTGCAAATTATGGTTATGAGGAAAATTATCTTAAAGCGGTTAATATCACATGGAAGGATACCAAGAGGGGAAGAGGACCCGCGGGTACTTGCATCCGCACGGGCATTCCCAGCGTTATTCGCTCCATTGGCGCTGCTCAAGGCGAGTTTGAATCATGGAGGAGAGAGGCCTTAAATCGGGGCTATGCCTCCGTCATATGTCTGCCTCTTTTTCTCGATGAACAAAGGCTGGGAACACTTTGCATCTATTCCTCGGAAACGGATGCCTTCGATACCGAAGAAGTTGAATTTCTGGTGAAACTATCCGGAAATCTCTCTTACGGCATAGGAGTTCTAAGACTGCGCGAGGCCCGGAAGTCGGCCGAGGCATTGCTTATTGAAGCCAATCTTAGTCTGGAAAAGCGGGTGGAGGACCGTACTGCCGAACTGATCGGTCTCAATGCGGAGCTTAGAAAAGAGGCAGAAGAGCGCAGTCGGACCGAAGAGGCGCTAAAGAAAGGGGAGAGGAAGTTCCGGGCGATTTTCGATCAGACTTTCCAGCTCATGGGGTTGCTCACCGTTGACGGCATACTCATAGAGGCAAATAGAAACGCCTTGCAGTTCGCCGGAATTGAGGAATCGGAGGTGACAGACAAGCCGTTCTGGGAAACTCCGTGGTGGACACATTCCTCGGAATTGCAGGACACATTGCGCGCGGCCGTGAAGAAGGCGGCGGTGGGGGAATGCGTGCGATTCGAGTCGGTCCATTTTGCAGCCGACGGAAGTCCTCATGTCGTTGACGTTTCTCTCAAATCTGTAACGGATGAAACAGGCGGCGTGTGTTTTTTGATTGCCGAAGCCCGCGACATTGATGTGCGCAAAAGGGCGGAACAGGCTTTAAGGGATAGTGAAACTAAATTGCGCGCCATCGCTGAATCGGCCAGGGATGCAATCCTGATGATGGACACCGGAGGCTTGATTACCTATTGGAATCCGGCTGCGGAGCTCATTTTCGGCTATACGAAAGAAGAAGTTGCCGGCAAAAATCTGCACGAACTCCTGGCGCCCCAGCGGTATCATGAGGCTCATAAAGCGGCCTTTCCAAGGTTTGTGGAGACAGGGCAGGGCGAGGCCACGGCCAAGAAGACACTCGAACTGATGGCTCGCCGAAAGGACGGTGCAGAAATTCCCGTAGAGCTTTCCCTTTCCGCTGTTTTCTTGAACGGCTGGCAGGCGGTGGGGCTGTTGCGGGACATCACCGAACGCAAGCGGGCCGAGGAGGCGATCATACAGTCCCAGCAACAGCTTGCGGACATCATCGACTTCCTGCCGGATGCGACTTTTGTCATCGACAGGGATGGGAAGGTCATAGCATGGAACAGGGCCATGCAGGAAATGATGGGGATCGGTGCGGCGGCGATGTTGGGAATGGGTGGCTACGAATATGCCCTGCCTTTTTATGGTGAGAGAAGACCCATCCTGATCGATCTCGTCCTTGAGCAAAACGAAGAAATCGAAGCAAAGTATTTGACTCTGGAGAGAAGCGGCAGTGTGCTGGCGGCAAGATCGTATATACCCGATCTCAGGGGGCGGGAGGCTTATCTTTTCGGGACGGCAAGCGCCCTGTATGACTCCAGGGGCAACGTGGTCGGGGCGATCGAATCGATACGGGATATTACAGGCCAGAAGCGCATGGAGGAAGCCGTGCGCAGGGCCGAAGAAAAATACAGGGACATATTCGAGAATTCCGTGACGGGCATATTTCAGACCTCACCCGAAGGGCGTATCTTGAGCGTGAATTTCTCTATCGCCAGTATGTTGGGGTACGATTCTCCCGAGGATATGCTAGACAGCCTGAGCGATGTCCGGCAACTCTATGCCCGTCCGGAACGTCGTTCCGAGATGCTCCGCCTGATCGAGGAACACGGATGGGTGCGTGATTTCGAGGTCGAGTATTTCAGGAAGGATAAGAGCGTTATATGGGTTTCTCTGAATATTCGCGCAGTTCGCAATGCAACCGGGGAGATCGCTTACCTGGAAGGCACCGTCAGCGACATCACTGACGGAAAGCTTCTCAGGGTGCAACTCGATCAGGCCCAGAAGATGGAGGCCATCGGAACTCTGGCCGGGGGAATAGCTCACGACTTCAACAATATCCTGGCGCCGATAATAGGCTATACCGAACTCTCGCTTAACATTGCTTCCGAAGACAGCAAGTTGGGCCATAACCTCAAACAGGTCCTTCTTTCCGCCAACCGCGCAAAGGACCTTGTGAGACAGATTCTTACCTTCAGCCGCAAGACCGAACCGGGAAACAAGCCGGTGCAGGTCAGCCTCATCGTAAAAGAAGTCCTCAAGCTGTTAAGGTCCTCGCTGCCTTCCACCATCGATATCAGCCAGTTTCTGCATCCGGATGCATTCGACAGCACCACGATGGCCGATCCCACCCAGATTCACCAGGTGCTCATGAACCTGTGCACGAACGCTGCCCATGCCATGCACGCGAAAGGAGGAAAGCTCTCAATCACCCTGGAGAATGTGAAAATCGGTCGGCGCGCTGGAAGAGGGACCCCGGATATCGAACCCGGACCTTACCTGAGGCTCTCGGTAACCGATACGGGACATGGGATGAGCGAGGCTGTGAGCAAGCGGATCTTCGACCCGTACTTTACCACCAAGGGGCCTAATGAGGGAACCGGCCTGGGCCTTGCGGTGGTCTACGGGATCGTAAAGAACCTGTCCGGAGCGATCGCCGTCTCAAGCGAGCCCGGCAAAGGATCCACTTTTGATGTGTATTTCCCGAGGATTCAGATGATTCAGACGCCTTTGGCAGACCCATCCGAGTTTCTGCCGACGGGATATGGGGCGGTCCTGGCGGTCGATGACGAAAAGTTCATAGTCGATATGGTCAAGGAGATGCTCGAGACCCTCGGTTATGTGACAATCCCCAGATACAGCAGCACCGATGCGCTCGCGGCCTTCAAGGCCAGGCCGGAAAGCTTCGACCTGGTGATCACCGACATGACTATGCCCCACATGACCGGCATCGACCTGGCAAGGGAAATCTTAACGATTCGCCCGCGCATCCCCATAATTCTCTGCACCGGATTCAGTGAAACGGTGGACGAGCAAGAAATAAAAGAGATGGGGATCAGAGAGCTTCTCATGAAACCGGTATCAATGCGCGACCTGGCCCTTGCCGTGCACGATATCCTCGCCGTGGACAAACCGGTCACATAGATGGATAGACCGGAGAGCGACAATCTCCATGAGCGTTGCAGCAAACACCGCCTGCCGAAAGGATGTGCCGTGACGACACCGCAAGAAACAGAAGGCATGAGAGTCTGGAGAGATGACGAAGGAAAGCTTTGGACACTTGCCGATCCGGATATCGATACGGAGATGTTCGAGCTCATCGGAGAGCCCATCTATGATGAGGCTTCTCAATTATGGCGCCAGGAAATTCAATTGCGAATCAACCAACGGTAACTGCCGGCATCATCTTGCGCTGCTTCGTGTCCGATGGAAAAGCCTCCCTTGCTTACCCGATCCTGAACCGCCAGGCACAAAACCATTCCGCGGGGTGTTCGTCCGGAGGGCAGCCGATGCATTCGGTCCTGATCCCCGGATCGATGGTTTCGGCAAAGGTCGGGTATTCGGCCATGCCTCCGGATTTACAGGGGTAGTCTTCGAGTCCCTTGTTTCTCCGCGCCGTTTGAACTCGGCAACCGTTCATCTGAAAGATGAAGCTTGCCGGTGATTCGTCGATTATCGTCTGCCGGTTGATGGTGGCATACAACCGGAACTGCAAGGCTTTCTTCAAACCCTCAAGTCCGGCTTTTTCGGGGAGTCCGAGAAACCTTTTGACCGACCATGCTTCGAAAGGAGAAAAGCTGGACCAGCAAGAATCGTTGCACCTCTTGGCGTCGAACATGTCTCTGGAAAATTCCACGGCCTGAAACCAAACTCCGTCATTTGCCAGCCAATTGATGGCCGCGTTCTCTCTCAATGCGTTCAAAGCTTCACGGGAAAGGTCGAGAAGCGGTCTGGGAATGCCGTTCTCTATCCCGAAGCCCAGGGTCTTGGAAAGCCGCTTCATCTGTATCTCGCAACTGCGTTCATATGCCTTCTTCAGAATGTCCCATGCCTTCTCGCGGCCAAGCTGGTGTTGAACCTCCGCAAACCACATTGCGTGGTGCATCATCGTGCGATGAAAAAAATCCATTACAAGCCGAGCGGCATCTTCGTGGCTCAGGTCATCCGGACTGTAAATATCGCGCTCCATAGGTCGTCCCCTCCTTTCGATCCATCTTGCAGGCGCGTCTGCGAGCCTGCGCAAAAACTGGAAGCCATCATCCTTTCCCCGGATCAGAGTTCGGACTCAGGGATGCGATCTCCGCCCTTCGGTAACAGTCAATCGTGTGATCATTAACCATTCCGGTGGCCTGCATGTGAGCATAAATTATCGTGGGCCCCACGAAAGAAAAACCTCTCTTTCGCAATGCCCAGCTGATCGTTTCCGACTCGGCACTCTTCGACGGATAATCCTCCAATGTCCGAAATGCATTCATGACCGGCCTGTTATGGATAAAGCTCCAGATATACGCATCAAAACTTCCGAATTCTTTTTGTATTTCGAGGAATTTCCAGGCGTTATTCACCGTGGCAAGAATTTTTGCCCGGTTGCGGATGATCCCCGGATTTGCAAGCAGGTCCCGGATTTTGGCCTCGTCATAGCGCGCAACCTTTTCGGGATCGAACCGGTCGAAGGCGATGCGGAAATCATCTCTTCTCTTCAGGATCGTATACCAACTCAGTCCGGCCTGGAAGGCCTCCAGGACAAGGAACTCGAACAGGAGCCGGTCGTCATGAACCGGGACGCCCCATTCCAGGTCGTGGTATTCGAGGTAGCCCGGCTTGCCCGGGTCCACCCATGGACATCTCTCGACAGGATCATTCATAAGCACCGTCCGGGGTACGTAGAGCGAATTGTGATCCGAGAACTGTGATTCATCATCTGAGCCTTGCACCGGAGCTCTTCGGAAAAAGCGTATCGATGCTCGTTTTTACCTCATCGAGCCATTTCTTCCGCTGATCCACCGTGCTTGTCACGATGACACGGAAGACCCTGCGGTGAAAGTCCGTGACGCCGCAAAGGCCGAAGATGCAATTCCGCCAGATCGTTTCGAGTGGGTCTCCAAATATATTTTCCTCCCTTTCGAGTTCCGTATCGGACGTGTTGAATACGACGGCCGTTCCGGCTTTCAGTAATCCGTGTGGTATCCCCTCGCCGGAATCCCCTTCCAGGAATTCATATGCAACACCGGCCCGTATTATTCTGTCGACCCAGCCTTTGAGTATGGCCGGGGGCTGCCCCCACCAATTCGGATGGACGACGATTATTCCCCGGGCTTCCGCGATTTCCCTGCAATACCCGAGAATGGGTTCCGGAACGGCAGCGTCTCCAGGGACTTCCTCGCTTCTCAACAACGGGTCGAAGTTTTCCTTGTACAGGTCATGGAAAAAGACCCGATGCCCATTGCTCTCAAGTTGCTCGGCTGCAGCCCGCGCAATTGCATGATTGAAACTGGCGTCGTTGGGATGGGCAAGAATCAGTGATATTTTCATTACGTTTTCCCATTCGTGCAACTCATTTGAAGCGTTCGTCCGCTTTGCTCCGCTCTGCTGCCTGAACTCTGCCCGAGAGCCAGCCGATCGATTCGGCTTCCCTGGAATCGAATTGGGGTACGTAGGGCTTTATGTCCAAAAGCGGCGTTCCGTCGACGATATCCACGTCTTCGATGTAGAGCAATGTTCCTTCGATCCCGACCAGCCTTACAACCGAAATCCCGATAGGGTTCGGACGCCCGGGCGCTCTTGTGGCAAATACTCCGTGAGCCTTGTCGTCGAGGAAAGGCTTCACTTCGAGAGCGTGGCCTTTCGAGAGGCTGAAGTGGTAAATGAGAATAATATGGGAAAAGCCGTCGAGGTCCTTGAGTCCGGCAAGGAACTCCCTGCGAAGCTCGATCCTGCCTCGCGCTCCCTCGGCGCCCACCGGTTGAATGGGTGTGCCTTCGACCGTTTTGAACGGCGATCTGACGATTCCAATCGGGAAATAAACTATCTCGCCCATTTCAATGCCTGATCCGCAAGTGCCGAATGGCCCGGGTGCCATGCTTCCGGGCGGTTCGGCATTCGGGTCAAATGCAAAAGTCTCAGATCCGGTTATATACAAAATCCGGCATTACTTTAATCGCCCAGGCGATTAGACGCCATCTCCTCGTGACATAGGCATGTTTTCGTCCGGATTTTATTATCGTAAGGATTTGCCTGGCGACCTTCCTCGGAGTCTGGACCCAGAAAAGCCCTTGCCCTTTGGCCATCTCGGTATCGACGAACCCTGGTTTGATGTCGGTTATCCTGATGGGCGCCCCCATTTTCGCCGCTTTTTGCTGGAGCCCCTGCATATAGTTGGAAATGAAAGCTTTCGATGCGTTGTACGCCGGGGCCTGTCTGCCGCCCCTGAGCGCCGCGATCGAAGAAATGGATACGAGATGGCCTGAGCCCCTCTTGCAGAAATGGCGGAAAGCGACATTCGCCATGGCGGCAAATCCGGAAACGTTCAGATCGATCGTTGCCTTTTCTTTGCTCCATTCCAGATCGGGATTGACGAATCCGGTCCCTGCGCTGATGATCACCAGGTCCACTCCACCCATTTCGAGAAGCAGCTCCTCCAGTTTATCCATGCCCTCCGCAACAAGGCTCGCATCGATACCGCGAATGCAGCACTCCGTCGGCAAAGTTCGCGCCAATTCTTTCAAAAGATGGACGCGCCTTGCGGCAAGCCCGAGCGTATAACCTTCTTGGGCCAGGACCCTTGCAAGCTCGCTGCCTATACCTGAGCTGGCGCCAATGATCACTGCCTTTTTGAGGCCTGGCGTTTTCTGTTTTGTATTTGGCATGCCTTTGTTTTTCCCGATATCGGCACCGCACCGCTTCCTAACGGGCGGTCCCAGCCCGTCGAAGTGTGTCCCGTGCCTGCCTACTTCGTGGATTTCGCCATTGTTTCCAAAAACTTCGTTTCCTCGCCTTCGATCATATTGTAACAGTTCTCCTTGCCTGGAAAGCTGCCGGCACGAACCTCCTCGCAGTATTCGGACATGGCCTTGATGATGATTTCCGCCACGTTGCAGTATTTCTTGACGAACTTGGCGGTAAAAGCCTGAAACTGGCCTATCATGTCGCTCACGATGAGCAACTGCCCATCGCAATGAGGACCCGCGCCGATCGAGAGCACGGGAATTTTTAGTATCTTGTGTATAAAGCGTGTTACCTCGGGCGGCACTGCCTCGACCAGGATCATTTGGGCTCCGGCCTCCTGCACCGCGAGGGCATCCTCCACCACCAGTTTTGCCGAATCGGCGGTTCTGCCCTGGGCCTTGTGGCCCCCAAGCACCCCCGAACTCTGGGGCGTCAGGCCGACGTGGCCCACCACCAGGATTCCAGCCTCGACAATGGCTTTGATCCGGGGAGCAACCCTCACGCCCCCCTCCAGCTTTATCGCATCGACATTGGCTTCTTTGAGAAAACGGCCCGCATTCTCCACGGCTTTTTCGTTGCACGTCTGGTATGAAAGAAACGGCATGTCCCCTATCACGAAGGTGTTCGGCGCCCCACGCCGGACAGCATCGCAGTGCACGATGCATTGATCCATGGTAACCGGCACCGTTCCCTGATATCCATAGACGCACATACCCAGTGAATCGCCGACCAGAAGCATATCGAGTCCCGCGGCTTCGGCGAATTGGGCGGTCGGAAAGTCATAAGAGGTAAGCCAGGTAATCTTGCGGTTTTCCTTTTTCATCCGGTAAAGATCATTGATCGTCAACTTCTTTTTGGCCATCGCAAAAACTCCTCGTCAGTCAAGTGCCGGTTGAGGCGCCCCATCGCGTTCCGGTTTTTGTATTTACTACAGACCAAAAAATTTAGGAACTCGCTTTCGCGCTCGATCTGAGTTGTGACGCCGGGGACGGGTATTGAGCGCTTGTCGAGCTGCAGCGTTATGCGGCAGGTACCGGCAGGAAAAAAGAAGCCGGTTTAACAGCAACCTGGCGTGGGTGGTCCGGCCACGACAGGCTTTCCGACTTCTTCTGCCGGCGAGCACGAGCAGGGGTGCTGAATAAGAGTCTGGCAGGAATTAGTTTTAAAACTCCCGTTTTGCTTATCGCCAGATCTTTGTATGCACACTAAAAGCTAATAAATAACGTCAGGTCTTATCGGTTATATCGATTGATTCGTTCGAAACAAATCATTTGACTCTATATGTCCGCCGGTGTTTTTCTGAAAATGACAACATTTGTCGAGCCAGCCCGGCCCCGAATCGGGGAGTTAAGCAAATGGCTGCAGTTCAAGTGCATTTCTTGGTTTAGAGACGCATCAGGCGGAGGAGGCAGGTTGCAAAGCTGCATTCTCCGAAAATCTGAATAATGCTGAGAACCGACGGTCCTACACTGTAAAGGAGACCCTATGAAAAGGATATCCGAGGCAAACCCGGAAGATTTTGAATCCATGCCGGGCTCCATTAAACGTCTTAAGGGGTTCGACACCGCACAAGAGTTGGCCCAGGCGATGGTCGGCATCTGTTATGAGCGTTTTGAGAGATCTTTAGTATTGCTGAGGCTTTTTTTGACGGTTTCATTTTCGGCCCTGCCGGCCAACGACCGGCAGCTTGTCTATGACAAGGCCGAAGCCTCGGGAACGACTCATCTGTTGAAGGATAGCACGCCTGTCCTGACCCTTTTGGGCACAAGAGGGCGGAACCCCGATTGGAACGAGCGGGACAAGTCCCGGGGGTTCAGGTGTATTCCCCTGGTATCGAGTAAATACGTCCAATCATTGTCCATGCTGGCCATGCAATTCAAAAGTATGAACTTTGATTTCGAACGGTTTGATGACTGGGAGGTTTCGATTGCAGGGGCATGGCGGGCTGATAAATATTCCGGCATGCTCTATATCAATGATGCGGGCAGGGATAAGGACGATCGGAACCGTATGATAGTTCCACGCCAGGAATTTGTGGCCGAATACGGTGTGAAAACCGCACTGGGGTTTGGCGGAGAATACCCGAATTTTCCGGCAATCGCGATCCTGTTTGCATTCACGGATGAGATCCTGACCAGATCCCGGGCCGAACCTTTTGCCCGACTGCTTGAAGCCTATTTATCGATTTCGGAAGAACTCGCGGGAAATGGACACATCTTTCCCAGACCGGCCAAAAGCGCTCCATGAGTGAGTTGGACCGAGGATGGAGCGTTTGTCACCGCGTGGATCGAGATCGTCTATCATAAAATTTGACCAAACCACATTCGGCTCTCAGATCTTACGCGTCGGCTCGAATGTGCGGTCCCGGCCGGCGTGTCACGGTGAAACAGGCCGGCATCACGTCTGCTTTATGATTCTCCGGGTCACATCGATGAAAGCATTCAATGTCGGCGATATCCACCTGTCTCGAAGCCAAATCATCAATACCGCGACCTCGATTGTGCCCTCCGACCAGGGCAGGATGACCAGTCTTTTTCGGCGGACTTCCTCGGCGAGGGCGATCTCAGGGAGAACCGCGACCCCCATACCCTCCATCACACAGTGTTTGATCATCTCAACGCTGTTGAATTCAAATCTATTGAACCTGCCGACCTCTTCCTGCTCCAGGATCTGTTCGAATACTTTCCTGTAACTGCAATCCACCCGCGAAAAAAGGAGCGTCGCCCCGGCAAGGTCACGGGTATGAACACTCCTTTTCACGGCCAGGGGATGGTCCGGGCCGGCAACGAGCACCACTTGCTCGAACCCAAGGGTCTCCACTTCGAGGTCGGGCGCGTTAATCGATTCGGCAAGCAGAAACGCCAAATCGGTGATCCCTTTGCGAAGATCCTTGGCGAGTCCTTCAAGAGCACATGTAATGAAATTCAGTTGAACCTTGGGAAACCTGGAATGGAAGGCCTTGAGTACGGCCGGCAGGCGATGAATTCCAAATGTTTCCGGAATTCTGACTGTAAGCGACCCCATCGGCTGTTTTTCCCCTGTGACCGCCGATTGAGTCTCGTCAACCAGATCCAATATCTTGTTCGCATACTGAAGCAACTGAGTTCCGGTTTCCGTCAATTGGACCCGTTTTCCCAAACGGTCAAAAAGTTGAGCGCCGAGCTCTTCCTCCAGGGTTTGTATCTGGACCGAGACGCTGGATTGAGCGTAGTGAAGCTGCGCCGCCGCTTTATTGAAGCTCGAAAGATTTGCGACTGTTTTGAAAGACCTGAGCTGCCGAATCTCCATTTGAGATTGCCTCCTATCGATTTAAGCGATTGATATCTTCGAAACAATTCGTTGGACTCGATAGTTGGAGTTCATTATTCTTTTATCACGATCTAAAAGGGGATCTCAATATAAAGATCGAGGCATGAACATTGAGTTCGTTTCGGAAGGTTTCAAATTTTCTGCTTTGAGCCTTTTGCTATGCTCGAATCGCGTTTAGTCGGAAGCGCCTTGTTATGCTTGGCGCCGGAGCCCACCCAAAATCATGGAGAGGAGAGGAAAATGGCAGAAATGAATCAATTCGCGCGTGAAGAACAATCCTGTTGCGCCGCCATCGAAGGAGATGCACGACGTGACCATAAGACTCTTATTATTTTGGCAACCGATTGCGTGGGAAAGGGGGATGATGAACTGGGGCGCAGAATTGTTAACAATTTCGTGAAGACCCTTAAGGAGATGGGAGATGACCTGTGGCGACTCGTTCTTTTAAATGGTGGAGTCAAACTGGCTGTAGAGGATTCGGAAGTTTTAACGGATCTTCAGGAACTCGCGGCGGGAGGACTCGGTATTCTCGTTTGCGGTCGTTGCCTGGAAACTTTCAGGCTACTGGAAAAAAAACAGGTCGGTGAAATCACCAACATGCTGGATATCGTCACAGCGATGCAAGTGGCGGAAAAAGTGATATCTTTTGCCTAGCCGGGATGTTGAAATAGGCTCTTATAAAGGCTCTGCCCGTAGAAGATAAGTCTAAAAAAACCGATTATTTGGTCATTTCGGTGGAAAGCCGGAACCGGTCCTTTCCACGGCAAAAATTTGAACATTGGCGATGCGAAACGAATCCGCTTACAATAATAGCCGATTCGGTGCTAAAAGCCGAACTGACCGGGCAATGGCGATTGCGTGCGCAAGATTCTGTAAAAAGCGTGGGGACGGCGGTCTCCACACCCTGCAGTGTGGCGCCGCGGCCTCACTCGCTTGCGCGTGCGGCCGAAACCTTGGAGGGCGCCGGGGAAACACATTCTTCAGCGATTTCATAAGTTTTCAAAATTGCAGAATTTTCGGTACGCTATCTTTTTGGCTCATTCATTTACAGGCGAGGGAATCGGACCGTAATGGCCCTGATCGGTATGCGTGACGTGTGCATCGGCTTTGGAGGGCCTTTGCTGCTCGATCATGTCAATTTTCATATAGAACGCAGGGAGCGTGTTTGTCTCCTGGGGAGGAACGGGACCGGCAAATCCACGTTGATGCGCCTGTTGAACGGTGATCTCGCTCCGGACGGGGGCGAGATCGTGTATCTGAAGGGGGTGCGGGTCTCCTTTCTACCGCAGGAGGTGCCGCAGGAAATGTCGGGAACTGTATTGGAGATTGTGGCCGCCGGATTGGATGAGTCTGCGACCGTGCTCCCCAATGCCGGGAATAGGCTCAACCGCGTCGAAAGAACGATCTCGCGCATGGAACTGGATCCCGGCGCACGGTTCGAAACCCTTTCGGCGGGGCTGAAGCGCAGAACGATGCTCGCGCGGGGATTGGCGGGTGAGCCGGACGTGCTGTTGCTCGATGAGCCCACCAATCATCTCGACATCGAAGCCATAGCATGGATGGAAGAATTCCTGCTGCGTTTCGAGGGAACTCTTCTCTTTGTCACACACGACAGGAGGTTCCTCACGAAGCTTGCGACGCGCACCGTTGAGCTGGATCGAGGGCGCCTGATAAACTGGGCGTGTGATTACGAAACTTTCCAGATCCGAAAGCAGGCTGCCCTTGCAACCGAAGCGGCGCATCGGGAACGGTTCGACGAAAAACTGGCTCGCGAGGAAGCTTGGGTCCGGCAGGGTGTCAAGGCGAGAAGAACACGAAATGAGGGTAGGGTTCGAGAACTCGAAAAACTGCGCGAAGCCAGGCGCGCGCGTCGAGACCTCATTGGTTCCGTGCGCTTCAGGACCCGGGATGCGGCAAACTCCGGGAAACTGGTTATCGAAGCGGAGGGAGTAAGCTTTGGCTACAGCGGACAAAAACCCGTAATCGACAACTTCTCAACCGTTATCATGCGCAGCGATAAAACCGGGATAATAGGTCCGAACGGCTCCGGCAAGACCACTTTGCTGCGCGTGCTTCTGGGGGACTTGTCCCCGGAAAGAGGAGTGGTACGGCACGGTGTGAATCTCGCGACGGCCTATTTCGACCAGCTCCGTGCCCAACTCGATGAAAATAAGTCGGTGGCCGAAAACGTCGGCGACGGAAATGACACAATCCTGTTTAACGGCAGGCCCCGGCACATCATAAGCTATCTGAACGATTTCCTGTTTTCTCCGGAACGGGCCAGGTCTCCTGTCAGCACGCTTTCCGGCGGAGAGCGCAACCGGCTTCTCCTGGCGCGTCTTTTTACGAAACCGTCGAACCTGCTCGTGCTCGATGAACCGACAAACGATCTGGATATTGAAACTTTGGAACTGCTCGAAGATCTGCTTCTGGACTACCAGGGCACGCTGCTGCTGGTAAGTCACGACCGCGCTTTTCTAAACAATGTGGTGACGAGCACACTGGTGATCGAGGGCGAGGGCAGGGTCGGCGAGTACGTGGGCGGCTATGACGATTGGGCGCGCCAAAGCGGGTCCGAGAAACGGGTGAAACCCGAAAAGCCCACTGTTGCGTCTGAAAAACAGCGATCGAAAAGTGAACGCAGGCAGACGATCAGCTACGCGGAACAGCACGAATTGGAAGATTTGCCGGGAGCTATCGAGCTTCTCGAAGCAGAGCGGAACGAGCTGTATAAATCCATGTCCGAGCCGGCATTCTACCGCAAGGACGGCACTGAAATAGCCGCCGCAAAAGCCAGGCTCAAGACCATCGAACAGAAACTCGATGAGGCATACCAACGATGGGAAGTCTTGGACATGAAGGCCAGGGACGCGGCGACCGGTAGATGAAAAAAGGCCGTTATGACTCACCAACCAGGCACTTGTATAATTGTCCACATTTTCTGCAACAGTCTTCACAATCCTGCATGCATTGAAAGAGTGAAAAGTCTCTACGGCATACCGGCGCCGCACTAAGTTGGTTCAATCGACGATCTTTCCCTTTTTTCTTTTTCCCAACAAAAATGTTTGATTCTCTGCTTGACAATCGAATAGCATGGCCGCATATTCCCAATAAAAAAGTTGGCAACGATTTTGTTGGAAAATAATCGGCGAACCGCAAAGGGGTATCTGTGAAGCGTGCACACGGGAACTGGGTTAGCGGGGAACGGTTCTGGGATCGTACAATGGAGCTGGAAATCCTGGAGCGAAAAGCGGCGGAAGGAGCACATATCCTTATCACTGCGCAAAGGAGGATGGGCAAGACCAGTCTATTGAGAGAATTGGCGGAACGGCTCAAGCACCGATGCATATGCCTTTTTGTCGACTTCGAGCATGCATCGTCGGCTGCGGACGCGGTGGTTGAGATCAGCTTGGCCTTGAACCCATACAAACCTTTGTGGCAAAAAACAAGAGAGTTGTTCAGAAACATCCTCGATCTTGTTGACAAGGTGAGTATTGGCGAACTGGGTTTAACGCTTCGAGCCGGGCTCACGACTGGTGACTGGAAAGATAAGGGGAACTGCCTTTTTGGAATTCTTGCATCTTCGGAAACCCCGGTCATTCTTATGATGGATGAAGTGCCCATCCTCGTAAACCGCATTTTGAAAGGAGACGATTTTACGATTACGCCGGAGCGCAGGCGGGATGCCGATATATTCATGTCCTGGCTGAGGGATAACGGACAGCGATATAGAGGCAGGGTCGCGATGATGATATCCGGCAGTATAGGTCTGGAGCCGGTTGTCAATCAGGCGGGATTAAGCGCGACTCTTAATATCTTCGATCCAGTCGAGTTAAAGCCATGGGACAATTCAACAGCCATCTCCTGTCTGCAAGCGTTGGCGAATGAATACGGCATTGAGTTCATCGATTCCGCAGCGGAGGCAATTGTCTCCAGGCTGGGCTACTGTATTCCGCATCATGTGCAGATGTTTTTCTCGAATATTCATGATAGATGCCTAAGAAAAGGGGTGAAGGAATTCCATCCGGAAGAAGTGGAGGAAGTATACGAGACCGAGATGCTCGGAATCCACGGTCATGTGGAGTTGACTCACTATGAGGAACGTCTCAAGCAGGTGCTGCCTATAGAAAGTTACGCCCTTGCCCTGGAGATGCTGACTGAGACTGCAGTCTCGGGATCTCTCAGCCTCGAATCGTTGTCTGCCTTGGCGAAGTTTTACGAAATGACATTCAACGGCGTGTTCGAAACGCAAAAGACGATCCTGCAAGTGCTTGAGCACGACGGGTACCTTAAGCAGTCCCCAGATGGGTACCTCTTTGTCTCGCCGCTCTTGAGAGACTGGTGGAGAAAAAGGCACGGCTTCTTCCATACTCCGGTACTGAAAAGGAGCAATCATGCTCAAGCAGCCCGCTAAATACAACCCCGCCTTTCTCGGTGAACAAAAGCTTGTCGAATCTTTTGTCGCCCGTCATACCGATCTCAGTATCCTACTAGGAGTCCTGAAGGAAAATATCGGACAGCCGAGCAATCAACACGTTCTGCTCATTGGTCAGCGAGGCACCGGCAAAACGACACTTGTCCTCCGTGTTGCAGCGGAGGTCAAGTGTGATGACGAGCTGAGAAGCGCCTGGTACCCGTTGATATTTGCCGAAGAAAGCTACCAGGTTGCCACTCCGGGAGAGTTCTGGCTGGAGGCTGTCTTTCGTCTGGGAGAGAAAACAGGGGATGAACGTTGGAAGCGCACCTATGAGGAATTGAGACGCGAGTCTAATGACGATCGGCTGCGTGAGAGGGCATTGTCGCAGTTGATGGATTTTGCGGATTCCATCGGCAAACGGTTGTTGTTGATCGTGGAGAACCTGGACATGCTCCTTGCCGACCAACTCGGAGAAGATGAAGCATGGTCGCTGAGGCATACGTTTCAAAATGAACCGCGTATAATGGTGCTCGCCACCGCGATACGCCGGGTAGACGAGATCGGCGGAAAAGACAAGGCCATGTATGAGCTTTTCAAGATTTACGAGCTCAAGCCGCTTGGCAGCGATGAATGCAGGGCGGTATGGGCGTCCATAACTGGAAAGGAAATCAGCGAGCAAAGAGTAAAACCGATCCGAATCCTCACGGGTGGGAATCCCAGGCTCCTCACCATCATCTCTTCCTTTGGCGCAAACATGTCGTTCAGGGAATTAATGGCCGATATCATGCAATTGGTCGACGAGCATACCGAGTACTTCAAGAGCCATCTTGATAACCTGGCCGCTGTCGAACGGAAGGTGTACCTGGCTTTGGCTGAATTGTGGGACCCGTCACCGGCGCGCAAGATCGCAGCGATGGCCCGTCTTGACGTCAACAAGACCAGTTCATTTCTCAATCGGCTGGCGGATCGCGGCGCGGTCGAAGTCATGGACGGGGGGAAGAGAACTAAGTGGTATCAGCTCTCGGAGAGAATGTACAATATATATTACCTGATGCGCCGCCGGGGCGCTCCATCCGGTAGGGTACAGGCCGTAGTCAACTTTATGATAAGCTTTTACGATGAAGAGGAACTGCTGGACATCACAAAATGCATAGCTGCGGAAGCATGCGAATTATCATCGGAATTTAAAGAATATAATTATTACGCCTATAAATCCATTATCGAAAAGATGGCGGACAGGAAAACCGCGGACAGATTCATTCGGGAAACACCTCCTGAATTTTTTAATCCTTCCAGCATACCGAAATCGTTGGAAAAAGAATTCATTTCCGGAATAAGCGCTCCATCCTTGAGTAGAGGTAAGAGAGGTTCAGCCCAAACAAAGGCAAAACAGCAATTGGAATTGCTGTTGGAGGAAGCGGAGAGATTAATCAAAGAACCGAAGACAATTAATAAGAGTTTGGAATTGTTTAAAAAAGCATTGGATATGGCAACTGAACCCCGTCCGGTTTTGCCAAGGTATTATGCGGCTCTTTACAAAGCCGGAAAATACGACGAAGCAGAAGAGGCCTGTAGGAAGGCCGTCAAAATAGACCCCAGGTTCGCAGGGGCGTGGGCGCATCTTGGCCAAGTGCTTCACGAGAAGCTCGAAAGATACGATGAAGCCGAACAGGCCTATCGGAAGTCCGTCGAAATAGATCCTAAGTATACATGGGCATGGGCACATCTTGGTCAACTGCTTCACGAGAGGCTCGGAAGATACGATGAAGCCGAACAGGCCTATAGGAAGGCCGTCGAAATAGACCCTCAGAATAACTGGGCATGGGCGCATCTTGGTCAACTGCTTCACGAGAAGCTCGAAAGATACGATGAAGCCGAACAGGTATATCGGAAGGCCGTCGAAATAGCCCCCCAATATGGCTGGACATGGGCGCAGCTTGGTCAACTGCTTCAGGAGAAGCTAGGAAGATATGATGAAGCCGAACAGGCATATCGGAAGGCCGTCGAGATGGACCCTCAGTTCGGCTACCCATGGGTGTTGCTTGGTCAACTGCTTCACGAGAAGCTTGAAAGATATAATGAAGCCGAGCAGGCCTATCGAAAGGCTGTCGAAATAGCCCCTCAGTTTGCCTGGTCATGGGCGCTGCTAGGTCAACTGCTTCACGAGAAGCTTGAAAGATATGATGAAGCCGAACGGGCATATTGCAAAGCCGTCGAAATAGACCCTCAGTTTGCCACGGCATGGGCGCTGCTTGGTCAACTTCTTCACGAGAAGCTCGGAAGATATGATGAAGCCGAACGGGCATATCGGAAGGCCGTCGAAATAGCCCCTCAGTATGACTGGGCTTGGGCGCATCTCGGTGAACTGCTTCACGAGAAGTTGGGAAGATATGATGAAGCCGAACAGGCCATAAATACGGCGTTTGAGATAAAGCCTAAAGTTGCTGCAGGCTGGGTATGGCTTGGGAATTTTTTGTATGAAAAATTGGATAAGCCCCATCAGGCTGAAACAGCCTTTAAGAACGCTCTTGCTTTTGAACCATTAAGCTTGGATTCCATAAGATGTATAGCGAATATGTACTTGCGTAGCGAGAAATCGGAGAAAATAGTTGATTTCTTTATTGAGTATCAAGAAATACTCAATAAATCATCCTCAGCGCTGAATGAACTCGCATTTGCCTACTGTCGCAGTGGGCGTAAAGAGCATGCTGCGGAGGCTGAAGAATGGGCACGTAAGGCTGTGGCGATGTCTCCTCGGAATCCGTATTTCCAGCATACCCTGGCGTCCATTCTTGTTGGACAAGGGAAATGCGATTTGGCTCTCGAACCCACAAAGAAATACTTGGAGGCCCCTGAAGTTGTCGGCGACGCACTCGAATACGCAACCAATTTGATGGTTAATCTTGCCGCGCGAGGATATGCGGAAAGAGCGATGGAACTATTGGTTGAATCGCCGGTGGCTGAATTCCTCGAACCGCTTATTGTCGGGATTCGCCTTTATCTAGGCGAAGAGGTTAGGGTTGCAACCGAAATTCTGGAGGTTGGCAAAGATGTGGCAAAGCGAATCAAGGGACGAGCCGATCTGCTGAGCCAAGAAAGCTGAAAGGGGAGCTTTGGCTGGGGGTGCTGTAATAAATTATAGCTCCCCTGGTTGGGACCCAACCCCCAATGCTTTTCCGGATCAGCATTTATTGGCGGAATTTCGAGCGCGCAGTTCATGCTTTGCCATCCCGCGCCGCCTGATATCGGAAAACATTGTGAAGGCGGACCACGCCAGAGCGACTACACACACGATCGCCGCGAACAGATATGCTCTTTCAAAGCCTTCCAGGAATGCGCCGGCGGATATCTTCCCCTGGTGCAAATGGCTCTCTAAAGAGGCGCCGCCATGAGGAGCGGCTTGAGCCAGGATCAGCTCCAGAAGAGCTACGCCGAAGGCCAACCCCAGCGTATTGACCGTGTTGAAGACACCCGATCCCATGCCGCTTTCGTTTTCAGGCATTGCGCTCATCGCCTGGTTATTGTTGGGGGACACGAACAAACCGTAGGAGACTCCGAACCAGGCCAGGAACACCACAACCGGGATCAATCCGGGAGATCTCACATAGACGCTGAAAACGAAAGCGCTCAATCCCGCGGAGGCCATGGCGATGGTAGTCAGGAAGCTCGGTGGAATCCTGTCGGACAGGCGGCCGGCAACCAGTCCAAGAACCATCGAGGCCACCGAGTTCACCAGGAGCAGCAGTCCCACCGACACGGTGTCCAGACCTTTGGCCAACTCAAGATAGAACGGCATGAGGAACTGGTTGCCACCCATCAGCATATAGCCGAAAAAAGCCGCAAGGGTTGCGCACGTGAACCGGGAGTTCCTGAAAAGAGAAAAATCGATCAATGGACAGGCGCAGATTTTTTCCCAAACCAGGAAAGCGACGATAAGAAGCAAAGAGAGAAACAACAATCCAGCGATCAAAGGCGAAGTCCATCCCCATTCCGAACCCGTAGTCAGGGCATAGAGAAGAATCGCAAGGCCGAAAAAGCTCAGGAGTGTGCCTGGAACATCATTCCCCTGATTAATTTCCAATCCGGATGATTGGCCCGCCTCGTGATCCCGGGGCAGCGCTCTTGCCGCTGCCATGATAGCCATGATTCCCACGGGAATGTTGATGATGAAAACCCAATGCCAGGTCATATAGCCGTTTATCAGCCCGCCGAGAGGGGCCCCTATGATTACGCCCAGCATGGCCGAGGTTGAAAGAATTCCAAAGGCCCACCCTGTTTTGTTGGCGGGGAGGAACTTCGGAATGATGGCAAAGCCGGAAGAAATCAGCATGGCGCCGCCCAGTCCCTGAATAAGACGCGAGCCTATCAGCATCAAGATGCTGCAGGATACGGCGCACAGGAGTGAACCAACCGTGAAAAGGCCGTACCCCCAAAGGAAGATTTTTCGTAAACCGAACCTGTCGCCGAGCCTTCCGAAAAACAGGAGAGTGCTCGTGCCCACCACAAGGTAAACGATGACCGTATGGGAGGCGTCGCTTGTCCCCACATTGAAGTAACGAGCGATTGTGGGCAGGGTGATATTGACGATGTATGTGTCCAGCTTCGTCATAAACGCCGCAAACGCAACGCTAAGGGCAATACCCCAGTAGCCCGACGCTTCCCGGGAAGGGCGGACGGCGGCAATGGATTGGTCAGCTTCCACAAAGTCTCCTATCAGGGTGATGAAAAAGGATTGGAACTCCCATATTAGGGCGAAAAACCCTATAAACGTCGCCCCGGCGAAAGCCGGGGGCCAGTGTCTTTCACTTTAAAATCAATTGGTTAGGAAAATGCCTGGATTCCGGCTTCCGAGGCTGTGTCACAAAGGCGACGTATTGCGTATTTCCCCCCTTTCATAACCCTACAACGATTTTTAGTGCCTTAGACAGGATTAACAGGATTTACAGGATTGAGGAAATGGCCGCGCAGAGCGCCGAAATCTTTCGCCTTGGAACGAAAGGAGAATTCTCCAGCCTAAGAAGC
>Ga0326728_10005590_pt1 | contig 34958 bp, 27 predicted proteins | sample MB3enrmetagenome_FD_207602 | JGI IMG/M metagenome (GOLD analysis project Ga0326728, IMG submission 207602) | Lab enriched peat soil microbial communities from McLean, Ithaca, NY, United States - MB31MN | ecosystem: Environmental > Terrestrial > Soil > Wetlands > Peat | place: USA: New York...
CCCACCGGAGGAGAATTACAAGGCTCCATATAAAGGCTGGCGCTCCGATGGGAGCTAATGCGAACGCTGGCAAGAAACCGTCAATATTGTTTCCGTTCGGGCCTGAGCAGCCATGTATTAAGCAGTACTCGGCCGCCCACAAAACTAAGAATATCCACAGAACGGCAATCACAAATGCGATGTATCTAAGAATGCGCATACCCATTATGTACTAGATGGCTATTTGGCGAGCCACAGGATTTCTTGCAACTTGGGGCCCTTGCAAGCAGCCCGAGATGTGACCCTCCCATGCGGATGCGAGGTCAGAGCGAGGGGAAATGGATGTTCAGCTTATGGCAAATGAAGAGAACCAGGATGGCGCCCACCTCGGGGGACCAGAGTCACAGAACGGCGAGGGCAATAGCCTGGCTCGTGGCCAACTTCGACAAACCGCTGCATGTAGAAGATCTCGCAAATATGGCGCGTATTAGGCGGTAAATGATCTCACTCTGAATTGTCTTGCTCAGGAACGGTATATCCTCTGGCGTGTCGAGGAGATCCAGTAACCGCGAGCATGCGCTCAACAGCTCGGCAGTCGTTTTTCCAACGGCGATGCCACGAACTTGGGACGACACTGGGGGCTCAGGTAAGTCTTCCCGGCTGATGATCTCTCGCACTAGTGGCATCTCCAAAGCCAGCCGCAACGCTAAATAAGGCACCTCTTTGCTGGCAAAAATCTGACTAACGACGGGCACATCCACCGAAGTCAACAGAAATGTCGACTCGTCGCACAAATATGTTGTCTCTCCCATGATGAGACGTTTTCGGCCTTGCACAAATACCGATAGGTTTGGCCCGTAAGTCGATGGATTACAAGGAGTTGGTGTGTCATGCCGATGCAGCGACAGGGCCGGTACGTCTGTTTTCATTTCACCTTCCGTTGGAAGGTATTCAGCGATCCTGCGGGAAAGTTCCATCCGAAGTTCAACCAGTCGTGAATCTTGCGCGCGCTTTGTCTTTTGCTGATTGACTGTCCGTCCCACGCGTATGCTCCTGTGACAACTCTACGATAGCGCAGAACTGAAAACTGTATGCGTGAAATAGCCACCAATGAGCGGATTAGGCAATGTTTTGGAAGGATCAGGCTACCGCTAGATCGTGCAGGGACCGTAGTGTCGAGATATCGGGAATCATCATGGGCGACACAACCATGAGGTCGGGGTGGCGGGAGGAAGAAATGCAAAAACGAAAGCTCGGGAACGGCGATCTCAAAGTGTCGGCCACTGGACTTGGCTGCATGGGTTTCAGCCATGGTTACGGACCGGGACCGAGCGCCGACGAAGCGATTCATCTAATACGCAATGCGTTCGATTTAGGCTGCACCTTTTTCGACACCGCGGAAGGCTACGCCGCAGGTGAGAACGAGCGCCTGGTGGGTCGGGCGCTTGCACCCATCCGCAACGAGGTTGTGCTCGCCACGAAGTTCCATATGGCCGGACCTATGTCGCGCGCTCAATTCGACAAGGAGATGCGGGCACACCTGGATGCCTCGCTGGAGCGACTCAGGACCGATCACGTTGAACTGTATTACCAGCATCGGGTGCCGGACTCGATTCCCGTCGAGGACGTCGCTGCGGTGATGGGCGAACTCATCGCTGAGGGCAAAATCCTCGGCTGGGGCCAGTCCCAGGCGACGGAGGAGCAGGTCCGTCGCGCGCACGCCGTTACGCCTCTGACAGCCATCCAGAGCGAGTACTCGATCATGGAGCGTATGTTTGAGAAGGACGTCATCCCCACGTGTGAAGAACTCGCGATCGGGTTCATGCCGTTTAGTCCGCTCGCCAGCGGATTCTTATCCGGGAAGGTCACGGCGAACGACACTTATACTGGCGATGATGTCCGGCGCGTGATCACGCGGTTCGACAAAGACAACATCCGCGCGAACCAGCCCCTGCTCGACCTACTCACTGCATTCGCCAAGGAGAAAGGCGCCACCCCGGCGCAAATCTCCCTCGCCTGGATGCTGCACAAGAAGGACTTCATCGTGCCGATCCCCGGATCACGCAAGATCGAGCGGATCGAGGAGAATCTCGGCGCTGCCGACGTCGAACTGACCAAAGAGGAATTCGAGCGGATTGAAACGGAGTTGGCGAAGATCGAGATACATGGCAACCGAACCGACGAGGACATTGCCAAGCTGCGCGATATGAGGTGACCTCCTTTGCAGAACAGAACAACGTTGCCTCGGCCCAGATCGCAATCCTTTAAGCGCTAAGAAAGGCACGCAATGAAGACACGAAAACTCGGAAAGAGCAACCTTGAAGTCTCGGCGTTGGGGCTCGGCTGCATGAGGTTGAGTCCTGGTCACGGAGCGGTAGCAGGGACCAGGCAGGAGATGATTGCCCTTATTCGGGCTGCGGTCGAACGGGGAATAACTTTCTTCGATACCGCTGAAGTGTACGGCCCGTTCGTGAATGAAGAGCTCGTAGGAGAAGCTCTCGCTCCGGTGCGAGATCAGGTGATAATCGCCACCAAATTCGGGTTCCAGATTGACTCCGGAGAAGAACCGCATCCCGTCGGTCTGAACAGCCGTCCGGAGTACATCAAAGAGAGCGTTGAGGGTTCGCTGAAGAGGCTCAAGATCGATACCATCGATCTGCTATATCAACATCGCGTCGATCCGAACGTGCCCATTGAAGACGTGGCGGGTACGGTGAAGGATCTCATCCAGCAAGGCAAGGTCAGGCACTTCGGCTTGTCTGAAGCGGGTGCGCAAACCGTCCGCCGCGCACACGCTGTTCAGCCCGTCACCGTGCTTCAAAGTGAATACTCGCTCTGGTGGAAACGCCCGGAAGAAGAAATCATTCCCACGCTGGAAGAACTTGGCATCGGCTTGGTTCCGTTCAGTCCGCTTGGCAAGGGATTCCTCACCGGATCGATATCGGAAAACACGCGGTTCGATCCGGAGGACAATCGCGGCAGTTTTCCACGTTTCTCGCCGGAAGCCCGCAAGGCAAATCGCGCTTTGGTAGATCTGATTTCGACATTCGCTGCCAAGAAGAATGCGACATCGGCCCAGATCGCGCTCGCCTGGCTCCTGGTACAGAAACCCTGGATCGTTCCCATTCCTGGCACCGCTAGGTTGCAGCGTCTTGATGAGAACATCGGAGCGGTTGATGTCGAAATCACCCCGGATGATCTCCGAGAGCTCGACGCCGCCACCGCGAAGATCCCAGTCTATGGAGACCGTTATCCAGCGGCTCTCGAACAAATGACGAACCGCTAAGAATAGCCAGGAGCAGAAAACAAATGATGCAGAAGTTTAAGCTCTTCGTCGCGCTCGCGGTCTCACTGATTTCAATCCCAGCATCATCTCGCAGGTTGGCCCAACGTCATTTCCGCGCTACCGGTCGTTAAAGAGGTTTTCGAAAAGCGCGCGAAGTAGGTGAGAGATCGCTTGCCGATCCTGCTTGCTCGGCCGAGTCTTTCCAGTGGAACTGAAGGAGAAAACGATGCCCCATGTTGTCGTAAAGCTGGTACCAGGGAAATCGAATGAGCAGAAGACTCGTCTAGCAAAAGCAATCACGAAGGACGTTATGGAGGTCCTGAACTACGAAGAAGAAGCCGTGTCCGTGGCGTTTGAAGAAGTCGACCGGCAGGATTGGTCCGAGAAAGTGTATAAGCCCGAGATTCAGGACAAGTGGGACGCAGTCTACAAGAAACCTGGATACAACCCGTTTGGAAAATGAGGAGTTCGTCATGAACATATCCTTTGAAAACAAAGTTGCACTCGTTACAGGAGCTGCATCAGGACTGGGCCTTGCCACAGCCAAAGCCTTTGCTGAATCGGGTGCCTCCGTGGTGCTGGCGGACTGGAATGAAGAAGCTGCGCAAGCCGCAGCCAAAGAGCTTAGCGCGGAGGGCCACAAGACACTGGCCATCCGTTGTGACGTCTCCGATGACGCGCAGGTAGAGGCCATGGTGAAGCAGGCGATCGTCACTTTCGGACGACTCGACGCAGCCTACAACAATGCCGGTGTTCAAAACGTTCTTGCCGAAACTCCTGACACCACCCGCGAAGACTATGACCGAGTGATGGGCATCAACCTCCGCGGTGTATGGAGCTGCATGAAATCTGAGTTGCAGCAAATGCGCAAACAAAACAGCGGCGCCATCGTCAATTGCTCATCGATCGGAGGACTTGTGGGAGGCGCCGAGCGTGGGATCTACCACGCCGCCAAACACGGAGTCATTGGGTTCACCAAAAGCGCGGCTCTTGAATCCGCGGCGCGGGGCATCCGTATCAACGCCGTATGCCCGGGGCTGATTTGGACGCCTATGGCCGATCAGATGGTCGCAGGCGGTCAGGGTGAAGCGCTTAAGGCAGTGGAGAAGAGCGTCCCCATGGGGCGAGTTGGCCGCGCCGAGGAGATCGCGGATGCGGTTCTGTGGCTTTGCAGTGATGCCTCAAGTTACGTGACCGGTCAGTCAATCTCGGTGGACGGCGGCCTTGTCATGCGCTGAAAGAAACGAGGAGATCATGCGAGGAGCAATTCTTTACGGACCTAAAGATCTGCGTTTCGAAGAGCGCGAAACGCCGACCATCCTACTCGTGTCCCATCGGTATGGGCTGCGCAATCTTCTGAATGCCACGATACGGCCACAAGTCAGAGCCACACACAGGTAGATGAGATCCTGATAATGGCATCAGTCGGCTTGGTATCCGGCCGCGGTGCGGCAGAAGGCGGGGCGAATCAATGCCGCCGGCATGACAAAGGAAGTGGTCTTCGAACAGGCGGACGACGGAGCGATGAACGATCGCATCGATGAGGCCTGCCCGAGGACTACGATCCAAAGCTACAACCGGCATTGTGCGGGCATCTTGAGCTAGTACCCAACCCTCGCCTTGAAGTCTCGCGCTCGATCCCGAGCGACAGTTAACTCAGTCTCTTTGCTGTCCTTGAGTCGAACATTCAATGCTCCTCCAGTGAGCAATGCAACTTCCTTGACCCAGCCGAGGTTTACGATCGTGCCGCGATGAATCCGGACAAACTGTCTGGGATTCAGCTTGTCTTCCAGCTCCGCGATCGTGTGGTCCACACAAAAGACCTTGCCTTCGGAGACAGCGAAGGTCAACTTATCTTCGGCGTAGAAATGCGTGACACGAACCAAGTCGAGGAACCAGAGCCGATCTCCCAAACGAGAAGCGATGCGGTCAGGATATTCCGGCTTCGTCTCGCGCAGCGAATCTGCGAGTTTCTGGAACAGGGCCTGAAAGTCCGGCTGCGCAACCGCCGCCGAGTTCCGCAAGCGTTCAACTTTGTTGAGCGCTCGCTCGAGGGAATCCGGATCGACAGGTTTCAACAGATAGTCGACCGAGTTCACAGCAAACGCCTGCAGCGCGTACTGATTGTAAGCGGTGGTGAATATGACGATGGGCTGGCTGGGCAAGTGCGCCAACACCTCGAAACCGTTGAGGCGCGGCATTTCAATGTCGAGGAAACACACATCCGGAGGATCGGCGGACAGAGCCGTCACAGCTTCCTCGGGTTCGGTGGCGCTACCGATCACCTGCACGCGGTCTGTCTGCTCCAGCAGCCGGCGCAGGCGCTCGAGGGCCGGAGGTTCGTCGTCCACCAAGTAGGCGCGTAGTTTCATACGTGTGGCAACACCATCTCCACTACTGATTGGCCGTCCCGCCTGAATACATTCAAGCGCGCCCTGTCGCCGAAGAGCGCATGGAGTCGCTCCACTAGATTATCGAGTCCATGTCCGGCGGGAATCGCGGTCAAGTTGAATCCCGGCCCGGTATCGCGAACCTCGATTCTGAGGTTTCCATTCTCAGCAGAAGCTGCCACCAGAATTTCGCCGCCGCCACGTTGTGGAGCAATCCCATGCTTGACGGCATTCTCGACTAGCGCTTGCACGGACATGGGAGGCACCTTGGCGTCGCGCAGATCATCGGCAACCTCTGTCGAACCGCGCAGTTTGTCTCCAAAGCGTGCTTTTTCAATATCGAGATAACTTTCCACCATCGCCAGTTCCTGCCGCAATGGAATCAAGGGTTGATTGCTATTGTCGAGCGATGCCCGCAGCAGCACTGCCAGCCTGCCCACGATCTGGTCCGCTCTTGCGGGGTTTACCGTAATCATCGAACTAATCGAGTTCAACGTGTTGAAGAGGAAATGCGGGTGGATACGCGATTCGAGCGAGTTCAACCTTGCTTCTGTCGCCAGTTTCTGAGCCCGCTGTTCTGCGGCTTCTTTTTCGTGGAGTTTCTCCTCCGCAACCCGTAAGCGTTCTCGCAACATGGCGTGCATCAGCGCGCCCAAACCAAACACTGCGGCCAGTGGCATGCTGACCCGGAGTGTGTTGAGGTAGTCGGTCCAAAAGTTCCGCGGCACAAACACACCAATCGCCATCAATAATGTCTGTGCGAACAAGCACCCTGCAGGGACGAAGACGAGAATGCAGAGAAACATGGTGGGCATGAGGGGAAGCTTGCGGGCCTGCGCTCTCACCGCAAGGGCGCTAATTCCCAAAAAGCCAATAACGCCTGTCAAGTTTGCGAACAGAAGCGAGTAAGCCAATGTATAGAGGAGATCCCGCACACTCGTGATCTGGTTCCCTATAACGCGGATGAAGATCACAATCGCAACCGCGAAATTGATCCAAAGCAGAGAGAAAAGCCAATTGCCCTTTGTCGAACTCATAGGGATCCTTCGCTCCGTGTCGCCTTTACTTCGCTTCAACGGGTTCAAGAGCGCCGGTGCGGAAGATGTTGACGACCTGTGTTGTGTCCTGGCCGGGCAGTTTCATCTCTCCCACGACGCTCTCATTGAGTGTGCCGTACTCGATCTGTTTGGTCTCAAGCGATACCCAAATCTCTCCCCAATAATCGCTTCGTCCGGTCAATGTCATTCCGCCACTAGCAATCTGGACCGGATTGAAGAAAGCCTGGTACTGGATCAGGGCGCACTCCTGGCCATTTCTCTGCGAACGGCCGATCCACTCCAGCACGACATTGTGGTTGTGGAATGTGCCCACGTCCGGTATGTTCACGTCCTGGTCGGAGATTAACTGGTAGGGCTCGTTGAGTTTCAATTGATCGAAGTGGTTCTGGCCAAACATCTCGATCATTCCCGTGTCCCAAACCAGATTACGCTGCATGACGGCTGTGGGAGGGAATCCTCTGAAGAATTCCGGCGTCATGGTGCTCGTGATGTCGTTGTGATAGCGAAATCCCTCCATGAAGACGCTCTTTTGGGGAGCATCGAACGGCGCTGTGGCTCCAACGGCGCTCGCCATGGTTACGTTCTTCCACATCACTTCTCCTCCAGGGAGTCCGCGGATGTACTCCCCAGTTACGCGCTGACGGTATACCAATTCGCCTTTGGTGTTGGCGGTGTTGTAGTCAACGACAAATTTGTAGATTCGGGGACCACTGTCCTTAACGGTCATTCCCTGGGGCAGGTGGGATGTTTGTGCAGGCTTCGATTGGGCAAGCAGACTGGTTGTTGTTCCCAAGGCCAGTCCGGCGATCAACAGCGAGGTTCTGATTTGCATTCGCATTTGTGTTACCTCTCAGGCGCAATCTTCGACCGGTGCACGGGTGAAGTCATCTTGTTTGCGACGAATGGCCCGTATTCCCGATTACTGGCCTTTTGCGGCAGACGAATCGTGAGCTCGAATGCTGCGATTCACGCTGGTTTGCGTTTAGCCCAAGGGTCCCAGCGCGATAGCGGGCTGGTCCTTGGTAGTGCGTGGCTGATTTGGGCATCCCTCGCCGACACCGTCTCGATTTGTGCGAAGCGCTGCGTCACTCATCGACATATCCTGAGAAGGCGTGACAAGTGGGTTTCTGAGTTCCGGGAGGATCGTTTTGGAGATGTAGAGGTCCGAGAGCGGGAGTTCCGCCTCATCAAGGCTGGTGAGGTAGTCCCGGTCGAGCCCAAGGCGTTTCGGGTTACCGCCGAGGTTGGAGTTGCGCCCGACTGTCCTTACGGCTACTATGACGCCGCTCCCTGTGACTGTGCTCCCTATGGCCACTATGGCCCGGAGTGGTTTACGGGCGGTGTCTTCATCGGTACGGGCCCGTGGTTCCATGGCCCTGAAAACTTCCGTGGCCAAGTAGACAATCGTTTCCATCCCGAACACGGCTATGCCGGCCCAAAACCACAGCCTGGTGAGAAACCCGAGCCGTCAAAGCGTGTCGATAAAAATGACGACTTCAAAGGAAATGATTCGCGTGATGGGCGCGGTCATGTCGCTGGGGAAAAACACTAAGAACAGCCACACGACAGGTTCAATAACTCGTTGAGATTTATTCGGGGTGGTTCGTCGGCGCTCGGCAGAAACTCCAAAGGCTTCGCACCTCGTAAGGCTCAGGGACTTGTCTTCCCATCTGCGCCTCAGGCCTTTGTAAGCAGTGGATTCGCCTCTATGTTTTCGATCCAGATGACGGCGGCAGTGACCCCTACCAGACTCTAGCCTCGAATAGCGGCTCAACACGGGCGCGGTGCGTTCTTCGCGCTCGGTCATTTTGTCATGATGATGAGAGAACCAACTGACCGCATACTTCAAAGCACGCCTTCGGCGTGGATGATAAGCAAAGACAAAAACTGCCGCGCTTGCAGCGCGGGATGATACTTTCAATACCCTGCCTCTCTAATGACAATCACAGGAAAAGTAAGAGTTGGTATCTGCATTGAATTTGCCGACGAGACAAAATGGAGCAGGAATGATCCTGCTCCATGGTAAAAGTAACAATTAGTTCCTAGCTGCATCCCGAGGTTGAACCGCAGCTCATGCAGCGGTAGCAGCTTCCGTTGCGGACCATGATGGCGCCGCAGGTGGAACAGCTTGGGGCGTCGCCCATCTCGTACATGCTGCGCATCGCCTCAGACGCATGGAACAGGCCGCGATCCTGCAGCGCCGGGCCATGGCTAGAGGTGGCTGAAGCCATGCTCGCCGCCGGTGCCTCCGGCGGAACGCTGCCGGGAGCCGAGGTGCTCCCAATCCCCGTGCCCAGCCGCTTGGCCACTTCTTCAGCAAGGCGCGAGAGCTGGTTGTGGTCCTTCTCGGCGGGGTCAGAGTCGTGCAGAATCGTCGGCGCTTCTGGCAGTGGAGAAGCGTGCGGTGCAAGTCCTGCAAACAACGTCAACTGCTCGCCCGAAAGGAAGCGCAGGTTCAGCCAGCGGAAGATGTAGTCCATCAGGCTCTTCGCATAGCCGATCTGCTCATTGCCCGTCCAGCCCGAGGGCTCGAAGCGCGTGTGCGCAAACTTCTCGCACAGCACGCGCAGCGGAACACCATGCTGCAAGGCCAGAGAAATCGACGTGGCGAACGCATCCATCAGGCCGGAGACGGTCGAACCTTCCTTTGCCATCTTGATGAAGATCTCGCCCGGCTGCCCCGTCGGATACAGGCCCACGGTGATATAGCCCTCATGACCTGCAATTGAGAACTTGTGGGTGATGGAAGCACGCTCCTCTTGTAGACGATGACGCACAGCCCGCGGCGGCCCGTTTAGATCCTGAGGTAGCGGCTCATCCGCACCCAGTGCAACGGCCATCTGCGAGACGGTCGTGGCTTTGGCAATCTCTTCCAGCGCGCGCTGGAAGGCGTTGGCCACAGCGAAAACCGACTTGGCCGTAACTTCCAGCTTCTCGCTGATCTTGGCTTCGAGCGTCTTCAGGTCCGCCTCTGCCGCGGGCTGTCCCGCTGCAAGCTGCGACATCACGCGCTGTCCGGCTGTGTCCAGGGCCGACGGCTCTTTCTTGGTGTCCATGCTGGTGTTCAGCGGCTGCGTGCCCTTCGAGCCATCGCGATAGATCGCCACAGCCTTGATTCCCTGCCGCCAGCTTTCGGCGTAGGCCTCGGCCACCTCTTCCACCGTGGCATCCTGCGGCAGGTTCACAGTCTTTGAGATCGCGCCGGAGAGGAACGGCTGCGTTGCGGCCATCATCTTGATGTGGCCCATGTAGTGGATTGAGCGCGTGCCCTTCGCCGGCTTGAAGCTGCAATCGAATACAGACAGATGCTCCGGCTTGATGCCCGGCGCGCCTTCAATGGTTCCGGTTGCATCGATGTAGCTGACGATGGCGTCGACCTGATGGTTGTTGTAGCCCAGCTTGAACAAGGCCGCAGGAACGGTGTTGTTGACGATCTTGATCATGCCGCCGCCAACCAGCTTCTTGTATTTCACCAGGGCGAGATCAGGCTCTACGCCGGTGGTGTCGCAATCCATCATGAAGCCGATGGTGCCCGTCGGCGCCAGCACCGTGGTCTGCGAGTTGCGATAGCCGTAGCGCTCACCGTAACTAAGCGCCATGTCCCAGCACTCGCGGCTGGCTTCGATCAGCGACTCGAGTTGCGGCAGCATGAACGGCTCGCCGCTCGTCTTCGACTTGCCGATGTTGTTCACCTCGGCGCGATGCATGCGGATCACGTTGAGGAACGGCTCACGGTTCACGTAGAAGCCGGGGCACGCACCGCCCTGGCGCTCCACGCTCGCGGTGAGCGGAGTGGCAGAAGCGAGCGCCGGGCTATTGGCGGCCAGCACCGCCGACTGCAGGTAGGCCTGTCCGCACATGATCGCCGTGAGCGCGGCAGCAAGGTCGCGGCCGGTTGCTGAGTCATACGGGATGCCAAACGACATCAGCAGTGCGCCGAGGTTTGCGTAACCCAGGCCGAGCGGCCGATAGTCGTGCGAGTTGCGCGCGATCTTCTCTGTCGGATAGCCGGAGTTGTCGACCAGGATCTCCATCGCGGTAATGACAACGGAAATCGCGTGCCGGTACTCGGGGGTGTTGAAGGTGCCCGTGGGCGTGATGAACTTCATCAGGTTGAAGCTCGCCAGGTTGCACGCGGAGTTATCGAGGAACATGTACTCCGAACAGGGATTCGACGCATTGATGCGCGCCGTGTTCTTGCTGGTGTGCCACTTGTTGATGGTGGTATCGAACTGCAGGCCGGGGTCGCCGCACAGCCACGTCGCCTCGGCAATCTTGCGCATGATCTCGCGAGCCTTGTAGCTCCGGACGGGCTTCCCTTCCTTGACCGTCTTGGTCGTGTACTCGCCATCGTTCTCGTAAGCGCGCATGAACTCATCGGTCACGCGGACGGAGTTATTGGCGTTTTGGAAAAAGATCGATGAGAAGGCCTCGGAATCCGGGCCCGATCCGTCGTAGCCGTTCCGGATCAGCGTGTGAGCCTTCGCCTCTTCCTTCGCCTTGCACTCGATAAAGTCAATGATGTCGGGGTGCTCCACGTTCAGGATCGCCATCTTGGCCGCGCGACGAGTCTTACCGCCGCTCTTGATGACGCCTGCAAAAGCATCGAGCCCGCGCATGAAGCTCAGCGGACCGCTGGCCGTACCACCGCCAGTCACGCCTTCATGGCTGGACCGCAGCGCGCTGAAGTTGGTGCCGGTGCCCGAGCCGTACTTGAAGAGCAGCGCCTCGGTCCGCGCCAGATCCATGATGCCTTCCATCGAGTCTTCGACGGAGTTGATGAAGCAGGCCGAGCACTGCGGATTCTTGTAGCCCGTCGCGGCGTGCACAACGCCGCCGGTCGCCGGATCCCAGTGCCAGTTCGCCCCGGCTGCGAGAGGCTCGAGACGGTCGCAACCTACGTTGAACCAGACCGGCGAGTTGAAGGCCACCTTCTGAGTCAACAGCATGTGCGCCAGCTCATCGTGGAAGATGGCGGCGTCGTTGTCGCTGGCGAAGTAACCGCCGGCAATGCCCCAGTCGCGCACCGTTTCAGCCACGCGGGACACAAGCTGCCGCACACCCATCTCGCGCTCCGGCGAGCCCAGGGGGCCGTGCAGGTACTTGGAGGCCACGATGTTGGTCGCGGTCATCGACCAGTCGACGGGAACTTCCACGTCTTTCTGCTCGAAGATCGTGTTGCCCTTGCTGTCGGTAATCAGGGCCGTCCGGCGCTCCCACTGCACGTCGTCATAGGGGGAAACACCCTCCTTTGAAAAACGGCGGGAAAAAGTCAGACCACCCTGGCTAAAGGGAGCTTGCAGGGCTGCAGCGGTTGTTTGAAGGTTGGCCTCGCTCATCGATTCCTCTCCATTGGCGATTTCTTCGAATACCTGTCCCTTGGGCGTGACGCAGCCTGAATGGGGCGGGATAAAACTTGCAACGAACGGAAAAACGGGGGTATTTCTGTACCGCGGGTTTTTCTTGTCTTGCGCGGCCTTCAAAGGTGCTCAAGGTTACAGTCTGTTTACAGCCGCAGATGAAAAAATACCGCTGTCCATGGGGTCTGTCAACCACAAACCACAACATCTTGTATTTCGTTGGTAATTGGCCCACCTGGTCGCCAAACACGGGCATTCAGCCTGTGGAAAGCGGCGAAAAGCCCTCAAAATGCGGATTTGCGGGGCGCAATTTGCCCAGAATACCGTCCAGATGCAGTTCTGAGCGTTGCAACTCCGGCTGAAATACAAGCCTAGTGCGGCGGTGAGGGTCATACAAGGCGCAGATCTGGTGCATCTTAGGGCTTTTTGCTGTGCGAAATGGGACAAAACTGTGCGAAATCCGGCAAATGCGGGGAATCCGGTGGTTACTCTTCCGGCACCGGCCGGCGGCCGGATTTTGACGGCTGATAGGCTGAACTGGTGCCTGAAACTACGAGTAAGCCACTCGACTGGAAACCTGTCGCCATTCCCTCCTCCAAGACTCTGCTGGGACGGTACGTCACTCTGGAGCCATTAAACGCTGCGAGGCACTCTGCCGACCTTTGGCGGGCCCTTGAGGGTCACGATGAGATCTGGACTTACCTTGCGGACGGTCCTTATGACAGCGAGGCGGAATTACGGCGAGGACTCGAAGAGAAGCAGGCAGGAACCAGCGCGATCTTCTTTGCCATCGTGCCGGCGGCGACCGGCCGCATCGCAGGCTACGCCAGTTACATGCGGATGGATCCGGCAAACGGGGTGATCGAGGTCGGCAACATCCTGTTCACGCCCTCGCTCAAGCGCACTACCGCGGCCACCGAAGCTATGTACCTGATGGCCCGGCACGTCTTTGAAGACCTGGGCTACCGGCGCTACGAGTGGAAGTGCAACGCGAGGAACGCAGCATCGCGCCGCGCCGCTCTCCGTTACGGATTCACTTTTGAAGGCATCTTTCGACAGCACATGGTGGTAAAAGGCCAGAACCGCGATACCGCGTGGTTTTCGCTGCTGGATAGCGAATGGCCGGCGTGCAAAGCAGCCTTCGAAGGCTGGCTCGATCCCGCCAATTTCGATGTCTCGGGCCGCCAGATCAAAAGCCTCGTACAACTGCAGGGTTGCTCTTCCGGAAGGTTGCGAATCAATCGCACAAGGTGCCCTTAGATCCAAAACACCGTGGCCCTGCGCGTTGCACGCAGGGCCATAGCTTGCTGGTCGTCCACCAGTCGTATGATTGCCAGGTTGTATTCCTGGCCATCTTCATCTGCCTAAGCAAATGAAGATGACCAAGCTTGTTGTGCTGCCGCTCTACAGGAATCAGTTGCCTGCCTTCGATTCGATCCTCATGCCATAGAACGATTTCCGCACAAAGAACACCGACACCAAGAAAAATGCGACTGCCAGTACATGTGTGAGCAGCGGATTGTTCGAACTGAGCGTTACCGCAAGCTCGACTGCAAGTAATCCGAACAAGGTTGTGAACTTGATGACCGGGTTCATTGCCACCGACGAGGTGTCCTTAAACGGATCGCCGACGGTATCTCCGATCACGGTTGCATCGTGCAGAGGTGTCCCTTTCTGTTTCAGAGTGACCTCCACAATCTTCTTCGCGTTGTCCCATGCGGCGCCGGCATTCGCCATGAAGATCGCCTGGTACAAGCCGAAGATCGCAATCGAGAACAGGTAGCCGATAAACAAGAACGGCTCCATGAACGCGAACGCAAGTGTAGAGAAGAAGACGGCGAGAAAGATGTTGAACATCCCCTTCTGCGCGTACTTGGTGCAGATTTCCACCACCTTCTTGCTGTCACTGACCGATGCCTTCTCCGCGCCTTCCAGATGGATGTTCGCCTTGATGAACTCGACCGCGCGGTACGCGCCGGTGGTGACCGCCTGCGTGGAAGCGCCTGTAAACCAGTAGATCACTGCCCCACCGCAGATCAACCCGAGCATGAATGGCGCGTGCAGCAGAGAGAGGTTCTCTACGTGAATGGTCAGTCCGTGGGTCAGGGCCATGATGATCGAGAAAGTCATCGTGGTTGCGCCCACCACCGCCGTGCCGATCAGCACCGGCTTTGCTGTTGCCTTGAATGTATTGCCGGCTCCATCATTGGCTTCCAGCAGGTGTTTTGCTCGTTCGAACTTCACGTCGAAGTTGTAATCCTTCTTCAACTCACCTTCGATGCCGGGAACATTTTCGATCAGCGACAGCTCGTAGACGGATTGAGCATTGTCAGTGACCGGTCCGTAGGAATCCACAGCAATCGTGACCGGACCCATGCCCAGGAAGCCGAACGCTACCAGGCCAAACGCGAAGACGGCTGGAGCGAGCATCAGGCCCGCCATGGAGGGTCCCGTACTGAAGTAATAGCCCATTCCCATGAGCGCGACCATGCTGAATCCCAGCCAGTAAGCCGACATATTGCCGGCCACGAATCCCGACAGGATCCCCAGGGAAGCTCCGCCTTCCTGCGCCGATTTGACGACTTCTTTCACGTGGCCCGAGTTGGTTGAAGTGAAGACCTTGACCAATTCAGGTATGAGCGCGCCCGCCAGGGTTCCGCACGAGATGATCGAAGCCAGCTTCCACCAGAGCGTTCCGTCACCGAGAGTGGGAATCATCAGGTAGGTGACGACGTAGGTCAGGATGATGGAAACGATGGACGTGATCCATACCAGTGAGGTCAACGGCGCCTCAAAGTCCATTTCGTCGGAGTTTGCGTATTTCGCCTTGGCGATTACACCATTCAGGAAGTACGCGCCCGAGCTGGAGAGCAGCATGGCCACACGCATCACGAAGATCCATACGAGCAGTTGCGCTTGCGTCGTTGGACTCTTGACGGCCAGCAAAATGAATGTGATCAAGGCCACGCCGGTGACGCCGTAGGTCTCGAAGCCGTCGGCGCTGGGGCCAACGGAGTCGCCCGCGTTGTCGCCCGTGCAGTCGGCGATGACACCCGGGTTGCGCGCGTCGTCTTCCTTGATCTTGAATACAATCTTCATCAGATCGGAGCCGATGTCGGCGATCTTGGTGAAGATGCCGCCGGCAATACGCAGGGCCGCGGCGCCCAGCGATTCGCCAATCGCGAAGCCGATGAAGCATGGGCCTGCATAATCGCGCGGAATGAACAAAAGGATGACCAGCATGATGAGCAGCTCGACTGAGATCAGCGCCATGCCGATGCTCATGCCGGCTTTGAGCGGAATCGCAAAGCAGGGATACGGTTTGCCGCGCAATCCCGCGAACGCCGTCCGTGAGTTCGCAAAGGTGTTGACGCGAATTCCAAACCACGCCACCCCGTAGCTGCCCAGAATGCCGACCAGGCTGAACCCCAGAATGATCGGCAACGTAACCGCAATCGATTTTCCCGGCACTGGCGCCAGATAGCCGAAATAAAGCGCGATAATGACCGCAATGAAAGCCCAGAGCAACACAATGAACTTGCCCTGCGTCACCAGATAGGTTTTGCACGTCTCATAGATCAATTCGGAAATTTCGCGCATCGTGCGATGAACCGGCAGGTTCTTCAACTGCACATAGATCGCCAGGCCGAACAACAGGCCGCCAACGCAGAAGAGCAATCCGATCATCAGCAGGGCATGTCCGTTCATGCCGAAAAAACTCACAGTCGTCAGATCCGGCAGCACCAGGTTGGCTTCTCCTCCGCCCCCATGTCCCGTCTGCCCATGGGCGAGCGTGGGAAGCAGCAGGCCCAGGAGGGCCGCCACGGTTTTGTACTGGCGCTTCAGGAAGGCTTCAGCGCCTTCCTTGATGGCGCCAGTAATTCTCTGCATATCCGGCGTTCCGATGTCTGCGCCGATCACGCGGCGCACAAACAAAAAGGCGACGAGCAGCGAAAGCAGGCTCGCGCCGAGAGTAAAGTACACCCAACTGTAGACTGTCACACACCCTCCCAAGAGATTTGTGATTGCGAATTAGCGGGCAATTCGAAGCACGCGACCCCACGAAACTCGAATCACACGCCGAAAAATAGCGGCCCTTCATGGGCCCCGGCTCAAAGTCACCGGAAGCCTATCATCCGTCTTCAACCATGTCGAGTGATTGCAGTCACAAGCTTCCGTAGTACGTTTTTCATGGGGAATCTCACGCGGTTTTTTAACCGAGCGTACAAAAATACTTGTAGAATCCGCGGGCAGGAGTCTATCAATACTGCATGACCTCGTCTACACTTTTGACGCCTCGCCAGGCTGCGGAAAAACTCGGAATCAGCTACCCGGCGCTGAAGCACTGGATCCTGGCCGGACGCATCCGCACAGTGAAAACCCCCGGGGGACATCACCGCATCCCGACGAGCGCGCTTGAGGAGTTTCTGCCCAGCGGGTCCGCGAAGACCGGACCTTCGCGGATCAGCGGGCGCAATCAGTTGCTGGGATCGATCATCGAGGTCACGATTGACGGCTTGCTGGCCAAGGTGGTCCTCGCGATCGGCGAACAGCGCGTGACCGCCATCATCACCGCCGACGCCGTGCGGGAACTTGCACTGAAGCCGGGCGAGCCGGCGGTTGCGCTGATCAAGGCGACGGAGGTGATGATTGGGCGACCGTGAAAGGCAGGGACTGGGACTATTAGCGTTTTTGGAATTGCTGTAGACCGAAACCACGCACTCAAGTGGCTTTTTCCTCAAGAAGAAGCCACCTTTCAATGATTTCAAAAGTCCACGTGAAATCCAAAAACGCGCTGAGGGAGTAAAGAGCCCGGCTGCTATTCGATCGGGATATCGATTTTGTCTTCGGGCAAGGGCTTCTGCAGGTTGTCGCCATTGATCGGGCGCACCTGGTCGTCGGGCAGCGGATGCAGCTTGAAGAGCACCAACACATTGCGCTCCGGGTCGTCGAGCGCGCGGAATGTCGCTGCCTGTTCGAGCGAATAGTGGGTGTGGATGTCCTCAAGCGTCCCTGGATCGATATCATTCCATGTTGCCCACCAACCGGGCTTGTAGATCGCCAGCTTTGTTCCCAGGTCGGTAAACTGCTGGGTGCGCACGCCGAAGTCGTCGCATAGCGATTGCAGATGCGAGATCAGTGCGATTTCGTCACCACTGATCGAGACGAGCAGCCGGTTTCCGTTGGGATGGTGATCGATGTAGTTCGTCAACTGGCGCGCGGCAGTGACGAAAGTGTATTCGGGATGCGCGGCGTAATTCAAGGTCCACGCTGCGTTCACCAGGGAGGCAATTGCAGCCAGCGCAACCGCACCCCAGCCGACGAGGCTCCGCAATCCAGTTCCCTCCGCAAGTTTTGCCGCGCCCATCGCCACGATCAGGAAGCAGAAGACCGCGACCAAAGCGAAGTAGCGTGGCTGCGGGTGATTCTGGTAGGTCATGAAAACGATGTAGCCGCCAGCCGACAAGATGGACGCGCCGAATACCGGGTCGATCAGCAGCTCGGTTCCCCATTGCGCGCGCTTGCTGAACACGGTCCCGGCCAGCAGAGCGCCGACAATCAACACGCCTGCCAAGGGGATCAGGATGTGGTCGATCCAGAGGCTCCCGCGGAAAGACCACCAGAAGCTGAGCAACGGCCAGTAGAACTCAGTGGGCTTCACATACTTGTTGATGAAGAGCAGGTACTTGTAATCGCCGAAATAGCCGGAAGCGACCACCAGCGCCATCCACGCGCTGAAGGTCAGCACAAATGCCGCGGTGGCTGCGACTGCGCAGCGCAGAGCGCACTGGTGGATCCACGTGCGCAGGCTCGAGCGTGTTGTGTCAGAAGAGGCCTCGCCGCGATCCCAGAAGGAGGCGAAGATCGCCCAGCCGATTGCCGGCAGCAAAAAGATTGCGGTGGTTTTGGTGAGCATCATCAGGGTAAAGAGCACGCCGATCAGCGCCGATACGTGAACAGGTCGGCGCATTTGCGGCAGCCGCACCGCCAGGTTCAAAACCGCGAGCATCAGCGTGGTGAGCATCGGCTCGAGGATTGCCAGCCGGCTGAAGCAGTAAAGAAACGGGCTCGTAACCATGAAAGTGAGCGCGAGCAGCGCCATCCACTTTGGGCCGCGCGGCCGAAGCAATGTATAGGACAACAGCAGGTTGGCAAGAAAGAACGTGACCGCCAACCCGCGCGCAGCTTCCACCGAGACGCCGGTGAAGAAGAACAGTATCCATTCGAGAAAGGGCCACACAGGGACGGCAGGCGCGGGATTGAAGTCGCCGGGTACATACCATTGGCCGAAGAGATGGGCGCGAATGGCAGCGTTTCCGTACCAGCCCTCGTCTGTGTACTTGGCCCAGTCCATGTGCCATGGCGTGTGATTGGGGAAATCAGCTGCCAGATTGAGGGCGTGGAGAACGGCAAAGAGGCCGATGACCACTACCCATACGGCATACAACCACCCCAGCGACGAAGACCTGTCGTTGGGGACCCCGGGGCGCAGCCTGCGTTTTGACACGATCGGCAATGGATCCTACTCCGCGGCGTGCAGAAGGCGTTTCATTCTTCGTCGCGGGGAATGGAAGAAGTATACCGCGCAAGAAGTGATGAGAACGCCAGTTGAGCTCTTTGCGGAGTTGCGGCGACTCGACCGCCGGGCCCCACCGGACGTGGCGAGTTCGAGTCAGCGGAGATTGGAACGCTGCACGATCAGGGCTGCGGCACAGGTCCGGGCCGGGGTGCGGCGGCTATTCGTAGGCCAGGGCGTCGATGGGGTCCTTGCGGGCTGCCATCCACGCGGGATAGAGCGCACCGAGAAGCGCTCCGAGGAACGCGATGGCTGCTCCCTGCATCAACCAGTGCCCAGTGATCTCAAAGTGCTGCGTGGGGAAGATGTGTAGCAGCAGGGTTCGCACCAGGTACGTACCCGCAATGCCCAGCGCTACCCCCGCCACGGCCATCACGGCCGTCTCCCGCAGGACCACGCTGACGATTGTCGTTTTCGAGGAGCCGAGCGATTTGAGGATTCCGATTTCCCGGGTGCGCTCCAGCACTGCCGTGTACATGGACTGGAAGATCACGAGGAACCCGACAATCACGGCGATGCCGGTTACAACGTCCAGAGCGAGATTGAAGCCGGGCAGTTTTTCCGGCGTCATTTCCGACATCCACTCCTGCATCGTCTGCACCGGGTAGTCTTCCAGCCCTTTTGTTGCATGAATCTCGTTGATGACTGCTTCGTCGTTCGACGGATCGTCGACCTTGATGTAGAAGATCGATGCCTTGCCCGTTGTGCCGGTCAGATCATTCATCGTGTCCAGCGGAATGAGCTTTCGGCCGCCTTTGCCGTGCTCGACAATCCCGCAGATCTGAAACGGATGATTCACGATGTTGACCGTGTCGCCAACGGCGTATGGCCGCTTCGTCTGCGGATTGATTGAACTCGCGAAGACGTCATCGACGATCGCGTCATATGGACCATGAAAAGGGCCACCGCTGATGAAAACGAACGGCCGCAGGGCGTTAAAACTCTCGTAATCGGTTCCATAGAGAACCTCGACCGATCCCTGGGTGTTCAGATGCGCGTTCGCCGGCGCCACTACGGTCACGTGCGGCAGCTTTCGAATCACGTCGGCGATCTTGACGCTCATCGTTGCCCCGGCGACGCCATTCATGATGCTCGTGTTCGACGGCCTCATCATCAGGTCCGCACCGATGCCATTGGTCCGCTGCTTCTGATCGTTGAGCATTCCCATGAAGATGCCCACAATCGACAGAATCATAATGACTTCGATCGCCACAGCCGTAATGCTGATGAGGGAGCGCAGGGGGCGATGCAACAGGTTGGCAATCACGAGCTTGTTCATGCTTTTCGGCACCTACCGGGCGAGGGTCATGCAGCAGTAACGGTCCTCATGACAAGGGTATCAGCCCGGTTTGGCACCCCAACGACGAAGACCTGTCGTTGGGGACCCCGGGGTAGACAAGGTTTCCTTCGCTTCGGGAGTAGAACCGGCTGGGAAAGAGGCAGGGAGTTTCGGCCTGGGTTTTGCACAATCCGGGGTGATGCGAGACACTTTGTGACCCTCTAGCTCGATGATAAGTAAGGATGATAAAGTTGTTTCAATACGTGCAATGCCCTTCGTAACTTGCCTGTGGAAATCTCACAGGGCTATGATGTCGGGACTGGTTACCAGATGAGTACCTTTGGGGAAGAGCTTCGATCGCATCGGCTGTCGCGCGGTGTCGCGCTCGAACAGATCACCGCTGTCACCAAGATCAGCCTGCGCCACCTTGTCGCTTTGGAGCAGGATCGATTCCAGCAATTGCCCGGCGGGATCCTCAGCAAAGGCATTGTTCGCGGATACGCCGGCGCCCTCGGCCTGGATACTCGCGACTGGACCGACCGCTTCCTGCAAGCTTCGATGCAGACCGGCATAACCGTGGATCCGGCGGGTGACGGTTGGGCTACCTTCGCCTCGAATGTCGCCAAGGAGCGGCTGGCACGCCGCGAGGCGATGGAGCAGCGCCTGCGCTGGATTGGCGCGGTTGTGCTAGTGGTGCTGGTTGCAGCGCTCGGCTTTCTCACTGTGCGTTATGTTGGCGTGCGCGCCGGCTGGTGGAGCTCGTTGGTGCCGATTCCGGCCAAAGCCAACGCGGTGGTTTCGCACGTGGCCTCCTGGATGAAACGCTGAATTCCAGCTCCTGGCCTCAAGCGCTACTCTCTGTTCTCCGTTCCCTATTCCATATTCCCTTGTCCCAAGTCTCCCTCACCCCGTTGACCCCTCGCATTCTGCCGCTGGGTGGCGGCTGATCCCCATTCGCTGGCAGGCTTTGCCCGTTAAGCGTTCTGACAATTACCATATAAGGATGTGCTGGTCCGGCTTTGGCCGGCAGGAGCACATTGTCTTCCGCCGTTGTTGCATGAAGACGCAGTCGCCCTCTATCGGCCACTCGCGGGAGGCAATCACCTTGAATCCCTTCAATGGGGAGGAATGCGAAGTTGAGCGATCGTTTTTTGTTTACCTCTGAATCGGTCACGGAAGGTCATCCCGACAAGATTGCAGATCAGGTCTCCGATGCCATTCTGGACGCATGTCTTGAACAGGATCCTTACAGCCGCGTGGCCGCAGAGACGCTGACTGCAACAGGCCTGGTCGTGATCGCCGGTGAGATCACCACGAAGGCCTACGTAGATTTTCAGAGCCTTGTGCGCGGTGTAGTGGCCTCGATCGGCTACGACAATGCGCTTTACGGATTCGACTCGAACACCTGTGCCGTGATCTCGTCGATCAACAAGCAATCGGGCGACATTGCGCAGGGCGTTGACACCGGCGGCGCCGGCGATCAGGGCATGATGTTTGGTTATGCCGTCAACGAGACTCCCGAGCTGATGCCGGCCCCGATCTCGCTGGCGCACAAGCTCACCCACCAGCTCAGCCACGTGCGCAAAAGCGGCAAACTGCCCTACCTGCGCCCCGACGGCAAGAGCCAGGTCACGGTGGAGTATGACGAGAACGGCAAGCCTGCACGCATCGACGCGGTGGTGATTTCGACGCAGCACGCTGAGACCATTTCCAACGACGAGCTCCATGCCGACATTCATAAGCACGTAATTGAGGCCGTGCTGCCTGCCAAGTGGCTCGACGAACACACCAGGTACCACATCAATCCCACGGGGCGTTTCGTCATCGGCGGGCCGATGGGCGATACGGGACTGACGGGTCGCAAGATTATCGTCGACACCTACGGCGGCGCGGGCCGTCACGGCGGCGGCGCCTTCTCCGGCAAGGACCCGACAAAGGTTGACCGCTCGGCTGCATACGTGGCGCGCTACATTGCCAAGAACATTGTGGCCGCCGGGTTGGCCCACAAGGCTGAAGTGCAGCTTGCTTACGCGATCGGCGTGGCCGAGCCGGTGAGCGTGCTCATCGACACGTTCGGAACGGGCAAGATCAGCTCGACGAAGCTGACAGAACTCGTCCGCAAGAATTTCTCGCTCACGCCGAAGGGCATTATCGAGAGCCTGAACCTGCGGCGCCCGATCTACCAGAAGACGGCTGCCTACGGACACTTCGGCCGCAGCGAGCCTGAGTTCACGTGGGAAGCGACCGACAAGGCCGCGATCCTCGCCGGGCAGGCGGGTGTGGAACCGACAGCAAAGGCCAGGTAAGCGCGCCTGGAAAGACGCACGAATGGGACCCCATGGGGGTCCCATTCTTTTTCTCTTTCCCTGCACGTTCCCTGATGCATGATCCCTGATCTCTGACTTCTGATCACTGATCCCTGACCGCCGCGCCCCATGCCTTAGAATTGCCCATGTTGTTCATTCATCTGCCAGGAGCAAAGCAATGCGCACTTATGCACTATTTGCTGCGTTCGTCGCAGTGGCGGCCTGCGCCGTCGCGCAGTCGGGGGCGAGTTGGGATTACGAGGGGCATCGGGGACCGCTTGTGTGGGGCAAGCTCGATCCCGGATACCAGGCATGCTCCAAGGGCCATGAGCAGTCGCCGATCGACATTCGCGGCGCGCATTTAAACAAGGCGCTCAAGCCGATCGAATTCCACTACATTGCCGGGGCGGTCACTCTTGAGAACAACGGCCACGCGATCGTCGCTCACGTCGGCCCGGGCAGCTACATGGTTGCGAACGGCGTGCGTTACGAACTCCAGCAGTTCGAATTTCATCATCCCAGCGAAGAGGCAATCCGCGGGAAGCTGAGCGACATGAGTGTCGAGCTGCTGCACAAGAGCGCCGATGGGAAGATGGCAATTGTCGAGATTCGATTGGCGATGGACCGCGGGAATCCAAACGCGGTACTTGCGATGTTGTGGCCGCATCTGCCCAGGACGCGGGGCGCCACCGCAAAGGTGACCGACATGGTCAGCGCCGGCGGATTCCTCCCGGCCGATCCGGGCTACTGGACGTACACGGGGTCGCTGCCTGTGCCGCCGTGCACCGAGGGTGTGCGCTGGTTTGTGTTTGAGAACGAGATCAGCCTGAGCCTTGATCAGTTGCGGGCGTTCACGATGCTGTTTCGCATGAATTCACGCCCGCTCGAGGACCCACATGGACGGCGGATCGAGGCTAACGAATAAAAACAGGGGTCAGGGATCAAAAATGACCTAGCTGTGCTTGCGGCGACGATGCGAGACAGTGTTCACAGGAATGGGAGAGGTGTGAACGTCAGCACGATCCCCTGCTCTCCGGGCAGGGTGCGAGCCTCTACGCCGGTTACGTCTTCGACGAGGTAGTGGGCGGCGCCGAGCGACTCGGCAGGGTGCGAAAATGTGGTTGCAATCACGGTGCAACCAGCGGCGCGGCCGGCCATGGTCCCGGACTCAGCATCTTCAAAGACTACGCATTCTTCGGGCGGCCGGCCCAGCAGCGCTGCGCCGGCAAGATAGGGCGCGGGATCGGGCTTGCCCTGGGTGACGTCATCGGCGGTGACGAGACGTTCGGGCACGGGAATGCCGGCCTGCGCCAGCCGTATCCGGGCGAGCCGCTCAGTGGCACTTGTGACCACGGTCCAGCGGTTCCCGGGGAGTGCCTGGAGCAGGTCAAGCACGCCGGGAAGCACGGCAAGACCTTCGCCGTCGGAGAGCTCAATGTCTTCAATGAGCCTGAGTTCGGCTTCTTTGTCGAGATCGGGGCGCAGGAGCGCGGCCGTCTCGATTGCCCGGCGGCCATGAGCCGTTTTGCAGGCGTATTCCGGATCGACGCCGCGCATCTCCGCCCACTTGGTCCAACTGCGCTCCACGGAGCCGATGGAGGAGATCAGGATGCCATCCATGTCGAAGAGGACGCCTTTGCAGTGAATCTCAACTTTGGAAAAGGACTGACTCCGCGCCATCTCTTGATTGTATCGAAAGGAGTTGGCTACTTCTTCGGAGCGCTTGGGCTCTTGGGCGACGCAAAGCTGACTTTGGGCGGCTCGCCGAAGGTGATCGACGCATCTGCCGGTCCGGCGCGCTTTGCCTGCCGAACCTCGTTCTGCTTGAGAGTCAGCGCGCCGCCGGCGATGTCGGCATCGGCTATCCAGGTGTCGAAGCGTGCGAGAACCAGTGGGGCGCTTTCCGGCGGTGCGGCGCGTGCGACTCCGCCTTTTTCCCAGATGAAGTGGATCGTGCCTTTCGCGGAGGTTGCGAGGTCCTTGCCTTCGTATCCGGCAAGCTCGAGCTTGCCGTCACCATCGAAGCTGGCGCCAGTGCACTTGAGGGCGAGGAGGCGGCACAGATCGGAGGGGTTAAGCTTCTGGAAAATGCCCTCGATCGAGTAGGACGGCTTGTCGCCGTTTTCAACTTTTCCGGTTATGTGGATATGGCCGCCGAGCAATTCCGAGTCGAGGGCCGTGATTTCGGCGGCTGCAGAGTTGACCTTGATGTCGGCGGTGAAGGACTGGAACGTCACAGGGCCCAGCACCAGCGAGTTGGCTTTCAGAGTACCCTGAAACGCGGGCCAGGTGCGCCTGGAGGACGGGGTGAGGCTGGCAATGACGGTCGAGAGCAGTGTGCCCTTCTTTTCCGATCCGAGCAAGGTCGACTGCAGTTCGGCGGCATCGAGCGTGGTGAATTCGAGATTGACGATCGGGACACAATGTTCGGCTTCTGCGCATCCGGCGGGGATCTGCACACGCGCGGCGCCTTTCAGCGGGCCGTAGACGAACGACACTGGGTCCCAGTCGCTCGCGCCGCCGTCCAGGTGCAGCGTAGCTTGAGGGATCTCGACGGCAGTGGCCAGCGCGTCGGTCTTCCAGTTGGCATTGTGCAGGGTTACGGTGCCGGTGAGCCGGTCGGGCCGAGGCTGGCCGGCTGACGCGGCGGCGCTTGCTGTTGTCGTTTCACCGACGCTTTCGGCCAAGGATTCGTCGGGAGCAGGCAGCCATGGGCCTTCGATGGCCAGATCCATCGTGACGGGATCGCCGGCAATCGCGTCGAGCGCACCGGCCTCCTTCAAGCCGGCGGCATGAGCAAGCTGGCGGATACGCGCCGGGGTTCCGGCTCCGCGTGCCATTACCTGGTAGCCGCTCAAAGCGAGACGCACGGTGAAGACCAGCGGGGCAGGCGCACCGGCGGGCAGGGTTGCGGTACCCGTCAGAACCTCGTCCTTCCCGCCTGTCGCTGTGGAGGGCTCAAATATCACCTTCTGAATTTGAACCGGCTGGTTCAGGCTTCCGCCGGTCAGCTTCAACGCGTCGAGCGTGAAACTGCCGCTCAATGGTCCCGAGGGTGAAGGCGGCTGTTTCAACGCAGCGGTCTTTTTGCCGCGATGGGTCGACGCTTCCGGGACTGCGACGGGTTGCGGTGTTGCGTCGTAGACGAGCTTGCCGCTCAGCGTTCCATCGGCAGCCAGGCCCGCGCCAACTTCACTGCGAACGGTGCGCAGGGCGTCGAGAATGGCCTGCGCGGGGATGCGCTGCAACTCGACCGAGAGCTTCGGCTGGCCGTCACTGGGGAGGCTCCCATTGAGGCGGAGGCGGCCATCGCCGAGGGGCGAGTCGCAGGCGAGATTGTCGATGGTGCGGGCGGAGTAGTGGTAGTCGAAGCCGCAGTTCGCGTCGAAGTCGAGGGGCACAGCCGGGGCAAACTCCGCGCGGTGCACGCCGGTTGCGCGCAGGCGGGTGGTGATCTTTGCCGACTCGGCGGTGCCATCGAGTTTCATGTTCGCGGTTAGGTCGCCGCGCCATCCGGGATCGGAGCCGATGAGCAAGCGGCTCAGCTGGCCAAGCTGCGCGTTGCGCCATTCCATCTCGATGTGAATCGGCATCAGGTGCATCTCCGCCGCGCGGAGCATACTGCCCTCAAGCTGAACGATTCCGGTATCGCCGAGATCGAGGCTCACATCGGTGCGGGCGGGCTGGCCCTTCAGGCGAAAGCGCCAGTTGCCGGGATTTTCCTCCCAGAACGAGAGGTCCGCGCCAACGAGGGAATACGGCAGCTTTTCGTATCCACGCTTGATGTTGATGCGCGAGTTGGTCGCTTCAAGATACGGCAGGGGAACCTGGCGCTTCTGGTCGGCTGCGCCGGGCCGGGATTGCGCGGCGGTGCGAAAGAGGGTGTCGAGATTCCATCGACCATCGGTGGTGCGCTCGAGGTTCAGGCTGGCTTCGTCGACGCTAATGCGGCTGATTTCAAGCCGGCCGCGCCACAGCGAGAAGAGGCGGATGGCCGCGGTGACTTCATTGGCATGCAGCACGGGCTCGGCGCCGTAAGCAGGATCTTCTTCCACCGTCAGGTCGGTGATGACGAAGCCCGGGCGCGGAAGAAGACGCAGTTCCACACCGGACATGTGCACGGGGCGACCGAGCGAGGCCGACATGGCGTGCGCGATGCGGCTCTTGTAGCGATTGATACTGACCAGCGGTGGAATGACAATGATGGCGACGAGGATCGTCAAGACCAGCGCGGGGATCCAGAGTTTCGATCGCCTGCGTTTCCGGCCTTGCGCTGCTTCCGTCATGGTTGTCTGCGTTTTGAAGGATGGCATCCCGCGTAGAGCCTAGCGCACGACGTGCAGAGTCCGCATCCACCGCGTGTCGGTAAAGAAGTGAAGCGCCACATGGCCCATCCAGGCAATGCTGTTGCCGATGCTGGTCTCGTCGAATTCGTGCTCGGGCGTTTTGAATGACCAGTAGTTGAAGAGCGGGCGGCCGACAATGTTTTCGCGAGGCACGAATCCCCAGAAGCGCGAGTCAAGGCTGTCGTGGCGGTTATCGCCCATCATGAAGTACTTGCCGGGCGGGACGACGAGGTCGCCATCGACGACGTGATTGGGCATGTCTACCGCCCAACGTTCCGTGGCTCCCAGATCCACGGTCATCGGGACTGCCGGGAATTCATCCAGGTAGTCGCGATAGTTCACAGGAGTAGTGGGCACGGCATGTGGCTCGCTTTGCGCCACTCCGTTGATGATGACGATGCCGTTGTGCAAGTGGATGCGATCGCCGGGCACTCCGATGAGGCGTTTGACCAGGAACAGGATGGTCGGCTTGCCCTCGGCATCGAGTTCACCGGGCTTGACGAAGACCACAATGTCGCCACGGCGGGGCTCGCGATAGTGATCGAGTGGCATCCACTTGGTGGGCGGCGAGAGGGTGATGCGGTCGACAACGAGGTGATCGCCTACCAGCAGCGTGTCTTCCATGGATCCCGAGGGGATAACGAAGTTCTGCGCGAGAAACGTGAGGATGAAGAGGCCGACGACCAGCACGGAGCAGATGCTTGCTGCCGCTTCGAAGGGCGTCTCTTCGTGTTTCTGTTGTAGATCGGCCTCAGTTTCCGATGGTGTCCTGGCTGGCGGCGTGTTCTTCGTGGTCATCCTGTCGCTCGGTGCCCAGATGGCTGGCGGCAATCCGACAGCGCGCCCCAGCCTTCAATGAACCACGCGGAAGATGCGCTTCCAGCGCGCAAATGCCGCGAGGCGAGCCGAGAGTTCCCTGTCGTGTCCGAGTCTATCATCCACGGCCTGTTGCACGTCGGTGGTGGACGGACGGCGCAGCGAGAAGTAGATGACCAGGGGACGCGCGATGATGGCCTGGCGCGGCACAAATCCCCAGAAGCGGGAATCCTTGCTGTGGTTGCGATTGTCGCCGAGCATGAAGAACTCGCCCTGGGGAACGACGAGTTCGCCGTTCTGCGTGAGGCTCTGGAGCTGGCGCCACCATGTGGGATCGATGTTGGGATCGGTGTAGACACGCGCCGGGAAGTTGTCGCGGAAGGGATTAGGCGCGGCGGGCTCGAAGGCGGCGTAGGGCTCGTCGAGCACCACACCGTTCACCGAGACGCGGCCATCTTCAATGCGAATGTGGTCGCCGGGAATGCCAACTACGCGCTTGACGAGATACGGCGGATCGGGATGATGGAAAACCACGATGTCTCCGCGATGCACTTCGCGATAGGGCATGATCCAGTGATCGAGACCGTGCGAGCCGCCGGACGGCGCGAAGATCTGCTTGTTCACGAGCAGAAAATCGCCGACGAGAAGCGTGCGTTCCATGCTCTCGGAAGGGATGAGGAACGGCTGCAGTACAAACGTAAGCAGGAAGAGCGCGACGACGACGGTGCGCATGAGTGATGCCAGGGCTTCTGGCACGGTGGGCAGATGGTGCCAGGCGTGCGCCGTCCGTGCGGGAGGGTTGGAGATTTGAGCTGGGGCGCTCATTCCGTCTCTTCCGCCTCCTCGCAGAGGATTGCGCCGTCACCGGTCAGCGCAGACGTTGTGCCGGCTAGACGATCGAGCGCACGGCGTGCAGCGTCCTGCTCGGCGTGTTTCTTGGTGCTGCCAGTTCCGCGGGCGAGCGGTTTGCCGGGTTCGCCGTCGGATGTCTTCAGCCGTACCTCGACCAGGAAGCGCTTGTGATGATCGGGGCCGCTCTCGCTCTTTACGCGATAGACGGGAGCACCGGCCCGCTCCGCCTGCAGCCGCTCCTGGAGCGCAGACTTATAGTTGCCCAGAGCGGCGCCGGAACGCAACTGCTCGGCAAGTTGTTCGACGGTATCGCCCATGACATAAAGACGCGCGAAGACCCGGACCGGCTCAAGTCCGCCGTCAAGAAAGAGCGCGCCGATGACCGCTTCCATGGTGTTGGAGAGAACGGTGCTCTTCCGCCGCAGGCCGCTGCGATCTTCACCGCGGCTGAGGCGGAGATGATCGCCGAGCGAGATGGCGGCGGCAACGCGGGCCATGTGCTGCCGGCTGACCAGTTGCGCGCGCACACGCGTGAGCTCGCCCTCGCGCCACTCCGGATGGCTGAGGAAGAGGGCCTCGCCTACGACGAGGCCGAGGACTGCATCGCCGAGGAATTCGAGCCGCTCGTTGTCGCTGGCGGTGGAGGGCCCATCGACGGCGCCTTCCTGCATCTGCTGGTTGGCGAGCGAACGATGCGTGAGCGCACACACCAGCAGCTCAGGGCTGGCGAAACCATGCCCCAGCGCAGCTTCCAATTCAGTCAAGTCCGCTTCCACTTACTCCTCTGCGGGGCTGCAACTCCAGGGGCTGCCCTCCCCGGCTCCCGGGGGACTGGTCAAACCTCAAAACTGCTCCCGTACCAATTATTCCCTAGTCGGACCAGTGCATCCAAGTGAAGCCCGCGGTCACTGGCGCGCGACGTTCCCATCTTCGAAACAGGCGGCTGTTTCACAGAGTTCCATCGCCTTGGGAATCTGAGGTTTCAGGCTGGGGTGCGGAAGCGCGGCGCGCGATAGGGGGCAGGGTCAGTCGCCGCTGACAACTGACCGATGAACGCTGGTGACCTGCCCTTATTGGGGCTTGGAGCCGGGGGTTGGGGTGGGGGGCGATCCGGGCTTGGCGGGGGGTGTAGAGCCGGAGTCGTCGTCGGCATCTTCCTCGCAACTGTGGCCCTTGACGGCATAGGCCGCTTTTACGCCGCGCTCGGCGGCGAGACGGGTGTCCTGCTGGCCGTCGCGGACGGCAAGGGCCTGCTGATATTCGGTGAGGGCCTGGTCGCGCTTGCATTCGAGGTCGAGCATGCGGCCGAGGTAGATGTGCGACCACGCGAGCAGGCGGGGTTCCTTGCTGATGGCTACAGTCTTCTGGAAGCGGTCGATCGCCTCATCGGGGTGGCCGGTCATGATGGCGACCCGGGCAAGGATGAAGTCGGCGCGCCCTTCCTGGGGAACTGATTGAAGCGAATCGGAATGGTCGGCGAGGGCCTTGCGGGCAATTGCGCTGGCCGTGGCGATGTCGCCCTGGGAGAGCTTGGCTTCGGCGAGGTCGAGACCGGCGAGCACGCGCGGCTTGCTGCGCTGGAGCACATCTTCGTCGGCCTGCTTGTCGAACTCGGTCTGACGGGCACGATGAATCTGCTGATCGATGTCCATGCCGTAGACCATTTCACCGATGGTGTCGCGGAGGCTGGCGGGATCTTTTTCAAAACGGATCAATTGTTCAAAGAAGTACTGGGTGAGCACGAAGCCCTGGGTCATGTCGTGATGCACGGCGGCCACACGGACGGCCTCCATTCTCTGCAGGACAAGCTGGCGCTCGTGTTCGTATCGGGGCAGATCGGAACGGTCGACGCCTGCGGGGATTCTGTATTCCGGGATGCCGGTATCCATGGTGCGTGCCTCGATTGCCTTGATGAGGCACTCCACGACGAGCGCGACGGTATCGGACCGGTAGCGGAACTCGAGGGGAGCGTCGCGCACCTCTTTGAGGATGGGCTGCATGCGGTCAATTGCGTTGGAGCGGGAGAAGAGCAGCGGCTCGATCATGTAGTGGAGGTAAATGTGGCGAACGTCGTTCATCGGGATCGTTCCGTTGCCGGGCGAGAGGACGACGACGTAGTCGGTTCCATAGACGCGCGCGTTGACCAGCTTTGGCGAGAGCAGGGGTTCGATGACCACGATGAAGCGGCGGCCCTCGTAGGTGGAGGCCGGCATCTTCAGGTAGAGGTTGGTGGAGACGATCATTCGCGAGAGGGGATCGTGGAGGCGGTCTGTCTCCTGATCGTAGGTGTGATGCACGGCCAGCCAGATTCCATGGAGGTCGACGGCTGCGGCGAAATCCCGCAGGAGCGGACCGATCTCGAGGACCTGCGTTGAGTCGGGCGGCATTTCAGTGAGCTCGACGGTGGTTTCAAGCTGGGGCGGCGGGCTTAGGTAGAGGGCCAGCGAGATGTACTGAGAGATGTCACGCGCAGTGCCGGTGAGGCGGTGCTGTGCAATGTAGAGGCAGAGCTTGTCGCGCCTGGCGCGGGCGTCTTCGCTTTTAGCGAACGCATCATTCAGTTCATCGCGAACGCGTTTGCGAACCGGGGCACTTTCGTCGAGTCCTTCGTCGTAGCCGCAAGCATTGAGGGCCGCAGCCATGGCGAAGACAGGCTCGGAACTGACCAGGGAGATGGTGGGACCGGCGGGGTCGACGAGCGAGGGTGCCTTCTCCTGCACGGGCTGGGAGGATGAACTCTGCCGGTCAGACGACGGGTTGCTGCTGGAAGACTGCGCGAAGGCAACCGGAGCGATCAGGAGTGCGGCGGCGGAAATGAGGATGGCGAGACTGCGAAAAGGGCTGAACGACATGAAGAAGAACCTTGCCTGAAGTCTACGGCATTTCGCCGGTTCCCGCCCGGCGACCGGCTAGCCAGAGGCTGGCGGCGCGTGGCGCACGCCGATGGTTAGACGCGCCGGGTGGACAAAAGGAAAGGCCCTCAAGCTGAGAGGGCGCAATGGCCTTTCTGGATGGTGATTGCCTGCTTATCCGCGGACGGATACGCCGGAGAAGGAGAGCACGGCCAGGCCGCGAACAGGCTGGCCGAAGAAACGTGCGGGTTCGAAGTGACTCCAGAGGAGCAGGTTGACGACCTGGGCTCGCGTATTGTCGTCGACCGGGCCGGAGACGATGCGGTAGTCGTAGACTTCGCCATGGTCGTTGACATAAGCCTCAACAACAACGGGAGCAGCCAGTTCGCGAATCTGGTCGTTGCTGCTCAACGCGCCATAAAGATACTGGAAACGCGGAGCGGAAGCCATCCCGAGGGGTTCATCAGCTCCATGCGCCATCTCAGGTCGGGTAAACATTCCGACCAGCACAGTAACGGTGCCGAGCAGCAGCACGGCGCTGGCAAATCCGGCGGCAGCCTGGAGGATGAAAGGACCGAACGTGTTATCCCAAGCCAGTTTCAAGCTCTGAACGATGCTTTTGCGGCTGCGCGCGCGCTCCTGGCTGACGGCCACGCGGATGCGCAGGAGAAGATCGTCGGGCTGGGGAACCGGACCGAGCGAGGACAGCGTCAACTGCGTCTGCTTCAAACCTGTCCACTCGACAGAACACGCACGGCAAGCGTCGAGGTGGGCAGCGATTTCATGCATCTCAACTCCGGTCAGCCGGCCATCAAGATACTCGGAAAACTTCGCCTGGATGGAGTTGCAGCTACTCATTGCGCCTCCTCTCCCAAGGGAGTTCCAAGGGCGGCAGGCATTCGTCTTTCGCCGACCGGCTGAGACTCCACAAGAATGGCTTTCAGAAGGGCCCGTCCCCGAACGAGCCGTGATTTGACTGTGCCCAGATTCACCCCTTGAATCTCGGCGACTTCTTCGTAAACAAAGCCCTCGATGTCCCGGAGGATAAGCGTGGTGCGGAACGGCTCCTGAACACGGCTGAGAGCTGCTTCGACGCGCCCGCGGTTCTCGGCATGCATCGCCATTTCAAACGGTGACTCGGCGGGATCGACCAGCATCTCCTTGAGCGTGATGGGCGCGCCCGAGCCTCCCTCGGTCATCTCCTGCTCGATGGGGATCTCCTTCTGCTTATGGCGCATCCACCAGCGACGCTGATTGGAGGCCTCATGCAGAGCGATGCGGTAGATCCAGGTACGCAAGGATGACTCCCCGTGAAAACGGCCCACACCGCGAAAGACCTTGACGAAGACTTCCTGGGTGAGGTCGGCGGCGTCCGCGCGATCGTGCAGCGTTCGTGCGAGAAGCGAGTAAATGGGCTGGTGGTAACGCGTGACCAGCCAGGCAAACGCCGGTTCAGAGCCCGCCTGGAGCTCCGCGATGAGAGCGGCTTCTTCCGAACGAAGTGAAAGCGCGCTCGCTAAATTCCCCATGGTGAGATCCGCCTGCAATTCAGTTCCCCCCACGTTAACGCATCAGACGCACACTTGGCATCTACCAGGTAGCAGCCGACTGCCAATTGCGCGTTCTGACGCGGCCACCCCAACGAAAAAGCTTGTTGCGGGTGTCGAACTACCCGAGCCGCGCGGAGGACGAAGCGTAAACCAGATTGCCCCGCGCGTCTATTGTCTTAGACACCGGAAGACCCCCAAAGTGTTCCCGGTCACGAATGATTCTCGGCATTGGTGACGGATTCTGGACTGTTTACGTGGTAAAGACGATCCGTTTGCCGCTCGCCTTGCGGGTCCAGGCGGATTCGACCTCGGAGAGCGGGAGCGGTTCGACGGCAACTTTCAGGTTGCCTGCGGCAGCGAGGGTGAAGAGGGTTGGAATGGCATCAAGAACGCCCTGGAGCGGGAAGGAGCCGAATCCGCCGCCGAGGAGCTTCAAATCGATGCTGCGGAGAGTCGCACCGGGAAGGGCGATGGTCTTGCCGGCGCTTTCGCCTAATTCGACGAGACGCGTTTGGCGGGCAGCATTCGGATCGAAGACCCTGGCGAGCGCTTCAAGAAGCAACTCTGTGGGGCGCCCCCAAAGATAGTCGATGACGACGTCGATTCCCTTCTTTGCTTCGGCGGTGAATGCGTCGCGGATGGAGTCCTCGGGTTGGGATAGCGAGATGACGGCGTCGAGTTTTTCAGACGCGAGCACATCCAGATTGCGGCCGGCTGCGACGATGCGCGCGGCGCCGAGGTGACGGGCGACCTGAATAGCGAGCTGGCCGGCGACGCCGGTTGCTCCGAGGATCAGGACGGTTTCGCCCTGTCTGAGGCCGGCACGTTCCTTGATGGAGAGCCATGCGGACATGCCGGGGTTGGCGATGGCAGCGGCCTCTGTGTCATCAATATTGTCGGGCAGGGACAGGCACTTTGAGAGCGGAGCGACGGTGCGCTCAGACATCGAGCCCCACGGCTTGCGGGCGAACGTGAAGTAGACGCGGCGTCCATCGTCGAGGGTTCCGACGCCGTCCACGCCAGGAACTGCGGGGACTTCGCCTTTGCCGGCGTAGTGCAATCCAGCGGCGAGCGCCTTGACGATTGGGTGCAGTCCGGCGGCCCGTACGTGGATGAGAGCCTCTCCCTCGCCGGACGTGGGCTCGGGGAAGTCCTGGTACCGCGGCGGCTGGCCCAGAACGTTGACGACGGCAGCTTTCATCTTGTGACCTCTGGTGGGATCTCCGGCTGCGAGTGCCGGGTGAGATGACTTTGTACTTAGCTTGAGATGAGATGGGCCGTGTTTGGATGCTAATTCACTTCGGCGCGGGCTGATTGACGAATCTATGGATAGCAGAGACAATAGAGGAGTTGTATCCCCTGGTGTGGGCCTGTGGCGCAGCTGGGAGCGCGCTTCCATGGCATGGAAGAGGTCATCGGTTCGATCCCGATCAGGTCCACCAATCAAATCAACGATTTAGCGAATCACCTAAAAAGTACGCGATACGCTAACGATACGTCGAAAGATTAAGCGGCGTTTTCCTTAGCCTCTCCCGCACCACTTCTGGAACGATCCATAAGCACATCCACTACCCGACTCTGCGCCTCCCGCTTGGCTGGCGTGAGGGCCTTCGTGTAGATATTCATGGTCGTCGAGATGTTTGCATGCCTCATCAGCTCTTGAACCACCTTCACGTCCTCACCGTTCGCCTTGAGCAGTGTTGAGTACGTGTGCCTAAAGGTGTGGAAACCCACCCATTTTGCGATCTTGGCCCGCTTGGCGGCAGGTTGCAGGACGCGATCCAGCAGGGTGTCTGGCCAGGGCGGCATTCTTCCCTGGACGTGCTCGCTGGCGAAGACCCAATCTTCCGCGTCGGCATACGCGGTCTCCTGTTTCCATGCCAGCATCTCTTGGGCAGTGAGCGTGTCAATTGGAACCGGGCGCCGGGAAGTTTCAGTCTTGCACTTCCCGATGACGCCGTCTACAACCGACCGGGTCACTTCCATCTGTGACGACTTCCAGTCAATGTCCTTCCACTTCAGGCCTAGCACCTCGCTGATACGAAGCCCGGTCGTGGCAGCCACGATGCCGATGACGCGCATCTTCTGGGGCAACTCCTGGATCAGCGCGCGGAACTCAACTGCTTCCAGAGGTTCCGTCACCCTCGTCCGCCTCGTGCTTTGACGCACAGCGAACATCGGGTTCTCACCATCCTTGAGCCAGCCATAGCGAATTGCGTGCTGGAATACGTCGCTCATGATTCCCTTGATCTTGGTTTTGGTTCCGTTGGAAAGCTCTTCCAAAGACGCAAGCCATCTTTCGACGGC
>Ga0326728_10005592_pt1 | contig 34951 bp, 31 predicted proteins | sample MB3enrmetagenome_FD_207602 | JGI IMG/M metagenome (GOLD analysis project Ga0326728, IMG submission 207602) | Lab enriched peat soil microbial communities from McLean, Ithaca, NY, United States - MB31MN | ecosystem: Environmental > Terrestrial > Soil > Wetlands > Peat | place: USA: New York...
CGATCCTACAGAGTGCGATGAAGCGCCTGCCCGGGCTTCAGGACGTGAGCTCCGACCAGCAGAATGGCGGTCTGGATGAGTTGATGAACTACGATCGCGTCACGGCGGCGAAGCTCGGCCTTACCGCAAAGTCGCTGGACTCGGCGTTGTACGGGGCCTTCGGCCAATCGCAGGTGTCCATCATCTACACGCAGTTGAATCAGTATTACGTGGTGCTGGAGCTTGCGCCCCAGTATTGGCAAAGCCCGGAAGCATTGAAAGACATCTATCTTCTTACCTCCAGCGGCAGGAGCATTCCGTTGGCAACCGTGGCCAACGGCCGGCCCAGCACCACACCCCTGGCCGTCAACCATACGGGTTTATTCCCCTCGGTCACCGTATCCTTTAACCTCGCCCCGGGTGTGTCTTTGAGCGATGCCACATCGAGCATCACCCAGATGCAAACGCGGCTCGGCGCGCCTTCCTCGCTGCAAGGTTTTTTTGCCGGCACGCTGCTGGCGTACCAGCAGTCCTTGGGCACCGAGCCCCTGCTGGTTTTGACGGCGCTGTTGGCGGTGTACATCGTTCTGGGTATTTTGTATGAAAGCCTGATCCATCCCCTGACCATCATTTCCTCTCTGCCGTCGGCGAGCGTGGGCGCCATGCTCGCCTTGATGCTCTTTAAAGTGGACCTGAACATCATCTCCATCATTGGCATTGTGCTGCTAATCGGAATCGTAAAGAAGAACGCCATCATGATGATCGATTTCGCTCTGGAAGCAGAGCGCAACCAGGGGAAGTCCCCAGCCGACGCGATTTTTGAAGCGTGCATGTTGCGCTTCCGTCCCATCCTGATGACGACCATGGCGGCTCTATTGGGCGCTCTGCCTCTGGCGCTGGGGACGGGCACGGGGTATGAGCTCCGCCGGCCCCTGGGCATCACGATTGTGGGAGGGCTGATCTTGAGTCAGATGCTTACGCTCTATACCACGCCGGTGGTCTATTTGACCTTCGACCGGCTGCGGCTACGGATGCAGGGGAAGCAACAACCCATCTTTAGCCGTGGGGCCGGCAAGCCATAGGGTTGTCCAAATTAGCGGTTGCCGGTCCAATTGGATCTAAATCGAGGTCAGTGGGTGCATATGTTAATGATTTCATTTCATCGCAAAGCTGCAATCTGTCTCGCCTTGACTGGTTGCTTTCTGGCCGGGTGCAACGTCGGGCCGAAGTATCACACCCCTCCCGCGAATCCTCCCGCCGCCTACAAGGAGCTCACTCCCGACGACTACAAGAACACCGACGGTTGGAAGGTGGCGCAGCCAAAGGATGATGCGCTCCGCGGCAAATGGTGGGAGATTTTTGGCGATCCTCAATTGAATGCGCTCGAAGAGAAGGTCAATATTTCAAACCAAAGCATCGCCGCGGCAGCGTCAAGCTTTTTCGCAGCGCGCGCCCTGGTGAAGGAAGCCCGATCACAGTATTTTCCGAGAGTCACGACCAACCCGGCCATTACCGTACAACGGCCGTCGGCCACCATGTCCGCCGGGAAAGGGGGAGGTTCCAAATCTTCCTCGACGGGTACTTTTACTGACTATACCCTCCCGTTTGATGCGACATGGGAGCCGGACCTGTTTGGGCGTATCCGGAACACAGTCAGATCGGCGGCCTATGGAGCGCAGGTCAGCGCGGCGGATCTGGAGAATACCCGTCTCACGGTTCAAGCCGATCTTGCCGTGGATTACTTTCAACTTCGCGGATCGGATGCGTCAAAGCAGTTGTTGGATTCAACTGTAGCCACTTATCAACAGTCTCTCGATCTGACCAAGGCCTTGTACGAGACCGGCATCGGCACGGACGAAGCTGTGGCGGAAGCCGAGACTCAACTCGAAGCCACCCAAGCACAGGATGTCGCTCTGGGCATCCAACGAGCGCAGTTTGAACATGCCATCGCCATGCTGACCGGGCAACCGGCGTCGACGTTTTCCATTCCTATCGAACCGCTCAATTCCAGCCCTCCGGCCATTCCCATCGGCGTTCCCTCCCAGCTTCTTGAGCGGCGTCCCGACATCGCCATTGCCGAGCGCTTGGTCGCCCAGGCCAACGCCCAGATCGGCATTGCGAGGGCAGCATACTTTCCGACGGTGACCTTAAGCGCCGCAGCAGGACTCGAGAGCACTTCCATCGCCAGTTGGTTCACCTGGCCGAGCCGCTTTTTCTCGGTGGGCCCGGCGGCGGCGGAAACCATCTTTGACGCGGGGTTGCGCCGGGCCACGATGGAGCAATTCCGTGCCCAGTACGACGAGACCGTGGCCAACTATCGCCAGACGGTGCTCACGGCCTTTCAGCAAGTCGAAGATAACCTCGCGTCTCTGCGCATCCTGTCGGGGGAAATTCAATTTCAGGACACGGCAGTCAAATCGGCGGAAAGAAGCCTCGCGATCGCCCAGGATCGCTACAAATTGGGAATCGATCCTTACCTGAATGTGCTTACCGCGCAAACCGCGTTGCTCTCCAATCAGCAAACCGCGGTCAATCTTCGCATTCAGCAGATGACGGCCAGCGGAGGGTTAATCGAGGCGCTCGGTGGAGGTTGGAACGCCTCGCAGCTCCCATCGCCAGCGCAACTGATCAGTAAAGTACCATAAAACATTTAACTTCAGGGCCGCAATCCGGAGAGCGCAATACTCGCAGCTTGTAATGTGGCCGCCACGTCGCCTTCGCTATGCGCAGTCGAAACGAATGCTGCCTCAAATTGCGACGGTGGAAAGTAAACCCCCGATTCCAACAGGGAGCGGAAAAAAAGGGCGTAGGCGGCCGTATCCGCCTTCTTGGCGCTGGCGTAGTCACTGACGGAGTCCGGGGTAAAGAAGGCTGTGAACATTGAGCCGCTGCGGTTTACCGTCAAGGGCACGCCCACCCGCGCTGCTTCGGTAACCAGCCCATCGGCCAGTTTGCCTGTCAGTGAATCCAGGCGCTGATAAATGCCGGGGCGCCGTAAGATTTCGAGGGTCTTCAGCCCCGCCGCCACGGCCAAAGGGTTTCCCGACAGCGTCCCCGCCTGATAAACCGGTCCTGCCGGGGCCACGAGATCCATCAATCGCGCCTTGCCGCCGTATGCTCCCACGGGCAAGCCGCCGCCGATGATTTTACCGAGCGTGGTCATGTCGGGATCGATCTTGTAAAGCTGCTGCGCGCCCCCATAGGCAACGCGAAAGCCGGTCATCACCTCGTCGAAAATCAGGACCGTTCCCTGGTCCTGGGTAAGCGCCCGCAACTTTTCCAGGAAGCCCGAGCAGGGTGGAACGCACCCCATATTGCCGACCACCGGTTCGACAATCGCCGCCGCCAGGTCATGGTGATGTGCGGCGAAGGCTTCCTCCAAGGCCGCCGGGTCGTTGAAAGGCACCGTCACGGTAAGTTCAGCGAGCGCGCGCGGCACCCCGGGACTATCGGGCAAGCCTAGGGTGGCTACTCCGGAACCGGCCTTCACCAACAGACTGTCTCCATGGCCGTGATAGCAGCCTTCGAATTTCAAAATCTTGTCGCGTCCGGTCGCCGCCCTCGCCACGCGCAGGGCGGAAAGGGTCGCCTCGGTGCCGGAATTCACCAGCCGGACTCGCTCCACGGAGGGATAAGCCTCCACGATGCGCTCCGCCAACTCCACTTCGCGAGGCGTGCAGGCGCCAAAACTGGTTCCGGTTTCCACCGCTCTCGTCAGCGCTTCCACGACTTCCGGGTGGGCATGACCCACAATCAGAGGGCCCCACGAGAGCACGTAATCGATATAGCTCTTGCCATCGACATCGGTCATCAAGGCGCCTTTGCCGCTGGCCATGAAAACGGGATCGCCGCCCACGGCCCGGAAGGCGCGCACCGGCGAATTCACTCCCCCCGGCATGAGCCGGCGGGCCTTCGCAAAAAGCGCTTGAGATTTGGTTGGCATGGATGTCGTTCCTCTCCCCCAGCGCCACGCGGAACCATAAAGGAGAAGCAATCACCGCCCTCTCCCCCAGGGAGAGGCTATTGATCGAGGGTAAGCTGTACCCCCTCACGCTTCCCCAGCGTCCAGGGGGGCCGCCATCTTAAATGCTTCACGCCCATTTCCAGCAGCGCGCGGGCCATGCCCGCGTACAGGCGGGCGATGAGCCCCGGGTAAGACTGCGATCCCTCGAGGAGATCCTGCATAACCTCGAAAAGCCCACGGCTACGCGCTCCGAACTCTATCATGCGCGTGGTAACGCCGCCACCGAGAAACTCTCCGTAATAGAACATCCTGGCCAGGCGCGCCCCCATCGCCAAAGCTCTACCGAATTCGTTCCGCACGCGCTCCGGATAAACTTCGGGGAAACCCTCCAGCAAAGCCCCGGCCAGCAAGTCACCGGAGCGCAGGGCGTAGTAAATCCCTTCGCCGGTAATAGGGTCCACCAAGCCCGCGGCATCTCCCACCAAGGCCCACCCCCGACCCGCGAGGCGCAGGCTTCCCCAGCCTTCCACAGAAAGCGCCGGCAACAAGTGGCTGAATATTCGCCGCGGGTCCGGAATATAGCCGGAATTTCGCATGAAAACGCTCAGCCGGTCACGAAGCGAGGCCATGGGCTCCTCACCCGCCTTTCCACAGATGCCCACGGAAACATGGTCCGGCCTTGGAAATGCCCAGGCATAGCCTTCAAACTTCTCGTAAAACTGCACGCGCAGCATTTCGCACTTAACCGGCAAGTAATAACCGAAGGTCAGCATGAAATCGCGCGGGAGAAAATCTTCTGTCAATGTCTGCCGCAGCCGGGTGCGCGCGCCTGCCGCCAATACAATAAAATCCGCGCGATAAGTTTTTCCGCGGCCGTCAATTTCCCAGCCCGAGTCTCTGCGCCGCAACCGCACAATCCGGTCGGCCACAACTTCCGCGCCCGCGTCCTCGGCGCGCCGGAGGAGCAGATGATTCAGCGTGGCGCGCGAATAAATCGCCAGAGGCGCGCGCAGATGAAAGCGCATGGCCTTGCCCGAAGGAGCCAAGAACTCCGCGTCGTGCAGTAAACTCGCGCCTTCCGCGGCCGACGCCAGGAAGGGATAACGCCGCAGGGCCTTGTGACTGAGCCCGCCTCCGCAGGGTTTTTCCCAGCCGATTTTTTCTTCGAAGACAAGCACCCGCTGCCCGCCGCTGCCTGCTCCGCGCAATCCCCATCCTTGCGCCAACTTTTCGCCAGTCCTGGCCCCCGCCGGCCCGCCTCCAATGATCGCGATGGTGTATGTTTTCATTTCAGTGATTCTAACCCAAATTCCGGTCCTTGCGCGCGGCGACGCCTCAGGGCAAAATAGGGAAAACCTCGGGAGGGTCGCGGGATCACATGATGCGACGGGCGATCAAATTGTTGCTTGCGGCAGCCGCGCTCTGTCTGTTGTCGATCCTCGGGGCCAGTGTATTGATCAACCAGGCGGCGCGGGGCAGAACATATTCCGACGTCCATTTGATTCCTCACCGCCGCGTGGGACTTATCCTGGGGTGCGAGAAAACCCTTCCTAACGGCAATGCTAATCTCTTTTTTCAGTATCGCGTTGCGGCAGCCGCGGAACTCTACCGTGCCGGGAAGGTCGACTATTTGTTGGTCAGCGGGGACAATCACATTTCCGCCTACGACGAGACCAAAGACATGAAAACCAGTCTTATTACATTGGGAGTGCCGCACGGGAAAATCTACAGTGATTTTGCCGGCTTCCGGACACTGGACTCCGTCGTTCGCGCGCGGGACGTTTTCGGTCAAACCCAAATCACCATTATTTCACAGGAGTTTCACAATCGCCGCGCCATTTTCATTGCCTGCCACCGCGGCGTGGACGCCATCGGCTTCAACGCCCCCGAAGTCGATGCCTACGACAGCTTTGATACCCGTTGCCGCGAACAGTTGGCCCGAGTGGACGCCGTTCTCGATATCTTCCTGTTCCGGCGGCAGCCAAAATTCTCCGGGCCGAAAGTGATCATCGGCACCGTGCCCCCCAAGGAGCCGATCTAAGGAGCGGCTTGGCCCGGCGGGCAGTTAAGACCCAATTGGTTATTATGCTTATTCATCCACGCGCGCCTTTCAACTTTGCTCAAACCCTGCGGTTTATCCTGGCTCCCCCCGCGTTGCTCAACGGGCGGCAATTCGCTCCCTTGTTGGACTACCTCGTGGATGGCGAATACCGCCGCGTGCTGGAACTTGGCGAGCAACTGATCCTCTACGGAGTGCGCGAGGAAGGGCCCCCGGCCAACCCCGCATTGCGGGTTCGGATTTTGGCGGGGCCGGACGATGATCGCGCGCAGCGGGCCGTTGCCACCGAGGTGGAACGTCAATTCTCCACCGGCCTTGACCTTCAGCCCTTCTATACGCGCGCGGAAGCGGACCCGGTGCTTCGCCAACTCATCGTTCACTTCCGCGGGATGCGGGTTCCGCAATCCCCTCGAGTTTTTGAGATTCTTGTTTCCGCCATCATCGAGCAACAGGTGAACCTGTCATTCGCGCACAAGGTGAAGAAAGCGCTGATTGACGCGTACGGGCGCGGGGTGGAATTCGAAGGCCAACGATACTGCACGTTTCCCGAGCCTGCCGCGCTGGCCATCACCACCCCGCGCGACCTGCTGCGCCTTCAGGTCTCCGGCCCCAAGGCCCGTTACATCATTGCCATTTCGCGCCTCGCGCTAGACGGCGCGCTTGACCTGGAAAACCTCCGGCAGCTTGAGCCGGCAGTGGCCCATGAAAAACTCCTGGAGCTGAAAGGCGTGGGGCACTGGACGGCGCAGTATGTGGGACTGCGCGCGCTAGGGCATTTGGACTGCCTGCCCGCCGCCGACGTGGGTTTGCATAAGGTCATCCAGTATTTCTATGGACTACGCAAACGGCCAACCTCCGAACGAGTCCAAAAAATGGCTCGCGGTTGGCAAGGCTGGCGGAGCTACGCCACCTTCTACCTCTGGCTCACCTATTGGGAAAATCCGGAATGGAAAAGTCAGCTCCGAGACGAAATCCGGGCACAGCGGAGGTGTTAGGTGCCAGGTGTCAGGTACCAGTAAGACCCAAACCCCCGGCAACTGAAGCCTGACCCCTGACACCTGATACCTGACACCTGATACCTGACACCTGATACCTGACACCTGATACCTGACACCTGATACCTGACACCTGATACCTGACACCTGATACCTGATACCTGACACCTGGCACCTGACCCCTGACCCCTATGTTGTCGTCCGCGTAATGGCCGCGGGGTTCGTCCACACCTCCGGCTTGATCTCCATTCCCAAGCCCGGCAGCTCGGGAGCATGGATTTTTCCGTTATGGGGAACCAGCGGGTTTTCCAGCATAGTGGGCCAGGTGGTTTCATAGAAGACCTGGCAACTCTCCTGGATCGCGAGGTTGGTAAGGGCGGTGGAAAGATGGGTGGTGGCGTAGAAAAGCAAGGGCCCGCCCGCGGTGTGCGGGGCCACGGGCAGTTCGAATGCTTCCGCCATGGTCGAGATCTTCCTGGCCTCGCTCAACCCGCCGCACCAAGTGACGTCGAACATCACGTAGCGGGCGGCGCGAGCTTCCAGCATTTGCAGGAATTCCATGCGCCCCGCCATGCGTTCGCTGAGGGTAAGGGGAATCGACGTGGAGTCGGCCAATTGCCGGTACTGCGCGAAGTTGCCGGGGAGGAGCATGTCTTCCAGCCACATGGGGCGGTAGGGCTCGAGGGCCTTGGCGATCCGCATTGCCGAAGTCAGGTCCCAACCACTGTGAAATTCCATGAGGATTTCAATGTCGTTTCCAAAGGTGTCGCGCAGCTTGCGCACGGGGGCCAGGCCTTCATCAATGTCGGCCGTGGCGACGTATTCGTGCTGGTTGCGCCGCGCCGCTCCATCGAAGGGCCAGATCTTAAGGGCTTTGATGCCGTAGCGGTCAATCAGCTCGTGCATGATCTTTTCCGGTTCCTGGTTAAAGTCGTAGCGGTGGCCGAAGCAGGTGTTGTAGAGGCGAACCTCGGGATTGGACTTTCCCCCCAGCAGGCGGTAAACGGGAACGTTCAAGGATTTCCCCAAAAGGTCCCACAGGGCCAGATCGATGGCGCTCAGCACCCGCATCTCCGTGCCGCCCGTGACCTGAAAATCGAAGGTGCGATAGAAGTCCGCCCAGATGCGCTCGATGTCGCGCGGGTCGCGGCCCAGCAACATGCCGGCCACGCTGGAATGCACCAGGCTGGCCTCCGCCTCATTGCGCGGGTAGGTCTCCCCCAGACCCACCAAGCCGGTATCGGTGTGGAGGCGTACCCACACCCAATTGGGTTCCCAGGGTAAATCCGCGCCCGGCCGGAAGTAGGTGGTGTCAATGCGCGTGATCTTCATGGCGGGCGCGGAACTGGGCTGCGCAAAGGCCGGCGATCCAACCTCCGCCAGCGCCGGCGTCAGCAGGAATGGAAGAAAAGCTCTACGTTTCATAAGATCAGCGGTTCGTTTCCGATTGACAGCAAAAAGCCGCGGACCTAAACGGCAGGTCCGCGCTACGCTTGGTCCACTTCACGGATCTGTTCTTCAAAACGCCGTGCAAGGGCACGGGATGTACGAAATCCCAGGGAGCGTAGCTGGGCGGCAAGAGCAAGGGGGTTGTCGATATACCCCCGGTGATAGGATTCACGTAGCATTCCAAGCACTCCGATCACGGTAATGCCTCGCCGGGCGGCCACCAGTCGACCCCGGCGTTCGTCCATGATAAGTGCGTCCGCGCGAAGCTCCTGAGCGAGCTGGATGGCTTCCGCCTCACCGGGGTCGAGTTGCCCTGTCAGTTCTGCATCGGGTGCGGTTTGAACCTCACGAACCTGCAGCCAAGGCGGGCGTTGTGCCATCCAGTACTGCACGGAAGGTGGCGCATGAGGATCGAGGATTTCTCGCTCGGCGGCACTCGGGATGAGAATCGTGCCGAAAAGTTTGGCAAGGAGATCGCCTTGACCGGCGGCAATGAGATAGCGCAGGGGCGAGGTGTTGGAGACGACCGTCATCGTCAGTTCTTGGAGCTAGCGGGTTCGCTCAGAGAGTTTTTCAAATGCACGTGCTTCCCGGTCCAGCTCGGCGGGGTCGTAATCATATAAAGCCACGTGTCGCGTTAAAAGGTCTTCCGTCTCGATGCGCGAGAGGCCGAGAAGCTGTCCGACCTGAAGTTGGGTTAGGGAACCCTGCCGGTAGCCATCAATAGCGAGCGCTTCCAGCGTCCGGCGCGACAAGTCACCGCCACCCTGCTCGAGTGAATGTGCCAAGGCATCCGGGATGTGAATGGTGATTTCCATGCGGGTAGTTTAGCGAACTGGGAAGACCCTTGTACAGCGCAATATGGCGAGTGGAGCGCCCGTGGCCAGTCTCCAGTTATCGACCGACTGCGCGAGCCCGCGGGTGACACGCTGCCATCACGACTGCAAAAATTCTGATTGCGAACCACTTGCATGGGTGTACAGTGAGGGCTGCCAGGAGGGCAAAAGGGAACTCCTGTACACATCTCAGCTATCAAACAAGCGCAATAAAGGAGTCACGCACATGACGGATTTGGCGCACGAGAGAAAAATTGTGGTGAGCAAGGATGGTCCTTATCTGGTATCGGGAGACGTACCTCTCGCGATTCAGGTTATCACCCCAAACCGCGAGGGAATGTCCTGGGAATGGAAGGAAGGCAAAGCGTTTGACGCGAAGCCAGGTTACGCGCTCTGCCGCTGCGGCCATTCCCAGAACGCACCATTCTGTGACGGTTCGCATACCAAGGTCGGGTTCGATGGCCGTGAAACCGCGAGCCGCGTGCCTTACGCCCGGCAGGCAGAGACCCTTGATGGGCCCACCTTGGTTCTAAGCGATGCTGAAAACCTATGCGCGTTCGCCCGGTTCTGCGATTCGGGCGGAAAGATTTGGTCGCTCATCGAAAGGACCGATGAGCCCGAAGTTCGCGAATTGGTGATCCGCGAGGCGATGCATTGTCCGGCGGGCCGCTTGGTCATTCACGAGAAGAAAACGCATCACGAGATCGAGCAACCTCTGCCGGCCTCGATTGGCGTGGTGGAAGATCCGGCCATGGGATGCAGTGGGCCGCTCTGGGTTCGAGGGGGTATTCCCATCGAGTCCGCGAATGGCAAGCGCTATGAGACGCGCAACCGAGTGACGTTGTGCCGGTGCGGAGCCTCGGACAACAAGCCTTTCTGCAATGGCAGCCACGCCAGCATGAAGTTCCAGGACGGCATTAAGAAATGAAGGACGATTGGAAGGCGCGATAATGCAGCGGGGGCAGGCTTAGCCGGAAATAATACGGCGGACGTCCGAGCTCACTTGTCATTGGAGAGAACAAGGTCGCGGCGCATCTGGAGATCTTAATCTTGAACGTGTTCTCGATGTTTAGTTGACTGACTGAGAGGAGTCTTCATCAAACTCCATGAAAAAACCAAAGCCGTCTCCATCTCCGGCCGATCGAGTCCAGGTTGAAATCCACAAGAGAAGGGATGAGTTTCTTTGGAACCTGCGTAGATTGGCGAGACTTGGCGAGGAAGAGGAGTTTAAGAGTTACCTTACCGAGACGTGCGGCGTACGGCCTGACGACCCTGAGTATGAGCCTGCTTTGAGCGCGTTCTGGAACGCCGTGAGCGAGTTTGAGCGCGAGCTTTAGCATGAGCCTGGTCAATGATCTCCAGCCTCGCCATGGCTTCATTTTCCGGCAGGGAGGTCAAGTGCTCTCTAATGAGTTCATATATTTTTTCGACTGACGACTCTGCCGAAGTCTTTTCTGGTATCATTTCGCCTCAAGTTTGGTTTGACGTATCGCTACGGCTCCCCCAATCTGTCTAAGCTGCCTGATGGTAATCTGACACTATTCTCCCCAAAAGTCAAAGTTTCTGCCGGCGTAACGTGGACTGGTTCTGAAGGCACTCAAGCGGAAAGCACGGCTTGAGGGTGTTTCTTGGCGATGGCGAGCAACTTGAGGGCGGCTTGGTGCGGTTGTCGCACGCCCTGTTCCCAGCTTTCGACGGTATTGGGACTGACGTTGAGAAACCGGGCGAAGAGTGCCTGACTGGCATTCAGCGCCAGGCGAATTCTCCTGATTTCCGCCGGCTTGAAAGGCCTGGGAGGGGGAGGGAATTCTTGGGCTCGGAGGTTAACAGGTTTGCCCTCCTCGTAGGCCCCGGCATCAGCCAAGGACTGGCGTAAATCGTCAAAAACCTTCACTCGGATTTTTCTTGCCATGTTACCTCCTAAAGCCTTACACCCTCAGCATTGTCACCCGCTAGCTCCCGTAAACGCCGCGTGAAGGCTGCCGATTCGATGAATACCACATAGTGGGATATACCACACGGTGTGATGCAAGTCAAGGGCGGCCTGGGGGTGGTGTCATGGGGAGGGATCGAGTTGTTCTTTGCGGGCCTGGGAGCGCCCGTGACAAACCGATCTGGTCCGCGTTACGCTTGCCTGGAGATCGATATCCTCTAGCGGGGGTCGAGGCCTGATGGGTGTTCACTACTTTCGCATCTGTGATGTGACGATCAAACAGGCGATTATTGCCGACTTGTAAAGCAACCAGCAAAATAAAGCCGGCGATCGCCAGGCCGGCGAATCTCGGCAGCGAGTAACGCAGCGGGAAACGCCAGCGGGAGCCCCAGAGGATAATTCCTGCCAGCCAAAGGCACAGGAAGAAAACATCAATCGCATGTCCGGCGGGCGCCAGGCCCAAAGCCGTTTGCGCGGCTTGCCATTCCACTCCGTCATGCCCCCGCCCAGCGAGGAGAAAACGGACCGTGTAGAGGCCGGGAGGAATAACTGCACCACTACCGCAGGCGTAGCAGACCCGTTGTTGATGGCGGCTCGTCCCCTCATGGCAACTAAAAGCCGCGTACCCACCCAACAGATTCGCGCTACACTTGCTTGTCATGTAACCAAAACCAGCCAAGGAGGAAGTGATGCCGATGGATAACCGGCGAGGATTTCTTCAGTTCACGACCGCGGTGGCGATGGTGGCTGTCGCCAGAGAGCTTTTCGCACACGAACCGGTTGACACGTCGAATAAGGCCTTTCGCCTGGGCCTGCTGGTCAGCGTTGCGGCGGATCCGGACAAGGTCATGGCCCTTGTCCATGGCCACGGCTTGCCCACCGCCCACGTGATCATGCGGGACTTCTCCGACGCCATGGCGCCTCGCTTGCGCAGCGCCCTCGACCGTTATGAAGTTGAAGCGACAGTTTTTATTTCCTCGGGGCCGGGAGAGGACAAGTACGACTTGGTGGATGGCCCTACCACCTTCGGGCTGATCCCTTCCCGGTATCGACGCGAAAGAATTGACCATCTGAAGCGCGCTTCTGATTTCGCCAAACTGGTGGGCATTCCTGCGGTGTTTAACCAGTGGGGCTATATTCCCGAGGTTCCCAGCGACCCGTTATACCAACCGACCGTGGAGGCCGTGCGCGAGATTGCCAGCCACTGCCGGGGAAACGGCCAGATGTTTTTAAACGAGACCGGGCAGGAGACACCCACTACGCTGCTGAGGACAATTCAGGACGCCGGTATGGATAACGTGGGGATCTGTTTGGATGCGGCCAACCTGGTGCTTTACGGCAAGGGTAACCCGGTGGACGCGCTGGATGTTTTGGGAAAGTACGTGCGCGCTGTCCATGCCAAGGGGGGGTTCTATCCCACCGACCCCCGGTATCTGGGCAAGCAGGTGCCGGCTTACGAGCCCAACAAGGTGGACTGGCCGCTACTCATCCGGCGGCTGAAGGAAATCGGATATGACGGCACGATCACCATCGAGGATGTAACCCGGGAACCCGAGCGGGACAACGAAATCCGCGGCGATAAAGCTTATCTGGAAAAGCTGATTGCCCAGGGTTGAGCCCGTGTGAACAGTGGCGAGCGACCGGTGACGAGGGACGGGCTAAGTTATGAAGGCGGAAAAGCGGGCGGAGCGAGATCCTTCGCACGGCTCTGCAGAAACTCGATGAACAGAGGGGCGTATGAACTCGGGGGCAGGGCGGGGCCAATGCCACCGCAGGAATGGAGAAATCTCATGACCAAGAACGGTTCGAGCCTTTCTATTGTCGCCCAGGCGGAGCATGTGTTGAGGGAAGTTTATCTGCCGCGCATCATCAGTTGCCTCGAACAGCTCTCACCCGAGCGGATCTGGTGGCGGCCCAATGAGGCGTCCAACAGCGTGGGGAACTTGGTGCTGCACCTCACGGGCAATGTGCGTCAGTGGATTATTTCCGGCTTGGGCGCCGCACCGGATGTCCGCCAGCGGGACCAGGAGTTCAGCGAGCGCGGTCCCGTGTCCCGGCGGGTTTTGGTGAGCCGCCTCCGCAAGACGGTCAAGGAAGCGTGCGGCGTCCTCGGCAAGCTTTCTCCCCAGGATTTGGCGCGCGTTCACACCATCCAGAAGTATCAGGTGACGGGAATGGAGGCCGCCTTCCACGTCGCCGAACACTTTTCCCATCACGCGGGGCAAATCATCCTCCTGACCAAGATGCTTACGGGAAGAGACCTGAAGTTCATCCAGCTCCCGGGGGAGAAAAGAAGGAAAGTCGGGAAGCTGCCGGCGTGGTAATGGCGCGGTGGATGTTACCGGAGCACATGCACCTGCTTGGCTTGAAAGACGAGTGTACCGGCGGGGATGGCAACCCCGTTGATGGTGGTCGCTTGGGGCTCATAGTAGGGCATACCCTTGACCAGTAGGGTGTTGACCGGAGTTATCCCACCCAATCCTGTCACATTCACAAAAGTCGTCTGGCTATTCGTGACGACATAGATGGGGGTCCCCTGCAACAGCGTGCAGCAGGGGGTGAGAATGAAGGCGCCGGTTTCGTCGTCCGACCCGATCTGCACCATCGAATTCATCGTTCCCTGCATCGACTGCAATCTCAGATAAATCGCTGTGGGTTCGACGGTAAAGGGCAAGGCCGAGGTAGTCCCCGCCACCGTGGGAGGTTTGGTATAGGCCCCGTGAACGACAAGTTCCTGGCCGACGGCCAAGTTCTGCGGGCCAAAGGAAAGGTTGGCGAAGTTCGGCCCCATAACCGAGGCTTGATAGGTAGGATTGGCAGTAAGGTCCACTTGGTACATGCTATCCATCTGCAGCGTGGAGGGATCGTCGGGTTCGGCGTCACGGACCCAAAAATTCAGTTGTTTAGGGTTCCCCGCGGGATCGGTCTGAATTGATGTAATCAGGCCGATCAGAGCCGTGCTGGGGGTCACCCCTGATTGCGTGGGGTAAGGGTTCTCGACCTCCTGCATTTCAACCGTCTTGGCCGCAAGATTCCCCTGGTAATCCAGAATGGCGTCGACTTCCACATAACTATCGGGGAGGAGGTGGCCGAGGTCCGCAAAACCAATAATGTTGCTCGCGGCAGTCAGATTTATCGGCACCTCCGGGGCATTGGCCGTGGACGTCGAGAGGAGTTGCATCTGGAAGTTGCCTGTATAGTTGGGATTCGAAGTTTTGTTGGTGGTCGAGACACTCCTTACAAAACCCCACAGGTCGTCTATTTCGGTAAATCCATTGGGGTTGATGGCTCCGGTGGGGGTGAGGGCGGTTAACTGCGTGATGTTGGCCTCAGGGGTGATCTGCCCGGTGAGGTTTCCCGAAGAATTCGTTGCGAGCATGCTCAGAACATCAAAATCCAGAACCATGACGTTGGCTTGCCCTGAGGTGATGACCAGGGCGGGGTTGATATAAATTATGGGCTTAGGGTTCGTGAGGGTCACCCCGAAGGTATGGACGGGCGGGGTGAGGGTCGGATCGTAACCTACCATCGCCGCAAGCTCAAAACTGAGATTGGCCTGATTGTAAGAACCCGCCCGGACGGGGTACTCATACAGAATAGTGCTGAAATCACGAAGTTGTTGCACGTTCACGCGAATTTCCGGAGCGAAGGCGGGCGTCGTTAAAATGTACCCCACGGGGGACCCGCCCGTTACCGGAGTAAAAGTCAAGTTCTCGATGACGACATTGGCGGAAATCGCATTGCAAAACGGCACGTCGCGCACAATAGTGATCAAGGTCCCGTTGCCTGGGTTGGGACTGGTAGATGTAGAAGAAGAGCAGTTCGTTAAGAATCCGGCGACCAGCACTACTCCCATGATACTCGCCAGCCTACTTTGGGGCGTCCGTCTCAAGAGTCTCCTTCAGTTTACGTCTGGGATTGGCACTCGGGCGCGGCAGCATGGGGATCCCTGCTTTTACCCCAGTGGTTATCAACACAGAACCGCGCCTCTTCCTCAGATGATATTAGCCCACCATGGGGTTTTCCGCATGCCAGGGCGGCAGAGCCAGGATTTCGATAAATACAGTGAATTGACTACAGAAGGCAAGAGGTATTCCGTCATTTCTGCTCTGCTTTACGGCGGCGGATAAAGGCCGGCACGTCCAGATCGTCCTCCTGAATCTCCGTGGTCACATTGGGAGCTTGCGCTTCCACCGGCAGTTTTTCTTTCCTGGCCTCATAAGTTTTGACGCTCTGTTGCGCGGTGCGCACCGCCGGAGAAATCGCTGACAAAGGCTTAATACCCATCTTTTCGGATTTAATACCCGTGGCAATCACCGTGACTTTGACGGCGTCTCCCATCGATTCATCGTGGACCGCGCCAAAGATAATGTTGGCATTTTCCGCAGCCGCCTTCTGCACGATGGTGGAAGCCTCATGCACCTCATATAGTGTAAGCTTATTCGAGCCGGTTATGTTCAGCAAAATGCCGTGAGCGCCGTTGATGCTCGCATCTTCGAGCAAAGGGCTGGCCATGGCGCGGTTCGTCGCCTCGACGGCGCGATTTTCCCCGCTGGCCACCGCGGTCCCCATTACGGCGTAGCCCATGCCTTCCATGATCGTCTTTATGTCCGCAAAGTCACGATTGATGATCCCAGTGATGGTAATAATGTCGGAAATTCCCTGCACGCCCTGCCGCAAAATGTCGTCGGCGATGCGAAACGCCTCGAAAAAGCTCGTCCCTTTATCGACAAACTGCATCAGCCGCTCGTTGGGAATGCAGATGACAGTATCCACGCCCTGACTCAGCTCCGCCAAACCCTGTTCTGCCTGCAACATGCGGCGCTTGCCTTCGAAGGCGAAGGGCTTGGTAACCACCGCCACGGTGAGCGCGCCTAGCTCACGCGCCAGGCTGGCGACGATGGGAGCGCCCCCCGTGCCCGTTCCTCCGCCCAGGCCGGTGGTGACAAAGACCATGTCCGCGCCCTCCAGAGCTTCGATGATTTTCTCCGTGTCTTCCAGCGCCGCCCGCCGGCCGATTTCCGGATTGCCTCCCGACCCCAATCCCTTGGTCAACTTCGTGCCCAGTTGAATCTTCAACGGGGCGTTGGAAGAATGCAGCGCCTGGGCGTCGGTGTTGGCCACTAGAAAATCCACGCCTTTGAGGTCGGCAGCAATCATGCGGTTGACCGCGTTGCCCCCGCCTCCCCCGACGCCGATCACTTTAATCCTGGCGCCGGCGCGCAGTTCGTCCGAGAAATCCACCCGGAGGTCGCCCATGCCGGTATCACTTCCCATGATGGCCCCTTTCATTGGCGATTGGTGATTGGGGATTGACGAATTTCCGCTTCCTGAACGAGGCTTTGGCGAAACCACGTTAAGAAAACTAAGAACTTGATTTTCCTCGGACCCATCGGCAGCCACCAATCACCAATCACAAATCACCAATCACCAATTCCCCAATCATTTCAGCTTCTTCCAAATCTTTCCCCACAGCCCCTTGGACTCCTTGGCGTCACGCATTAAGCGCAGGCGGTACCCATGAATCGCCAACCCTACCACGGTCGAGAAGGACGGGTCCGGGAGCGTGTCGCCCATGGCCTCCAAGCCGGTGGGGATGGCCACCCGCACGGGCATGCCGAGAGTTGACTCCGCCAAGGCCGCCAGACCGCCGAGCTTGGCGCCGCCACCGGCCAGAACCACTCCGGCTCCTAACTGCTTATCGCAGCCCGAGCGGCCGATTTCCGCCCGAATCAACTCCAGCAGTTCTGAAGCGCGGGGCTCGATGATCTCACTCAGCATGGCGTAACTCGCCACGCGGGAAGGCCTTTCTCCCACGCTGGGGACCTCCAGCAAGGTGTCCGCAGGCTTTGATAGGTCTCGCTCGCCCCAGGCCTTTTTCATCTTTTCCGCTTCCGGGATGGGCGTGCGCAGTCCCACGGCAATGTCATTGGTGAAGTGTTCGCCGCCCACGGGAATGACCGCGGTGTGCCGCACCACGCCGGCGTGATAAACAATCAAATCGGTTGTGCCGCCCCCGATGTCCACCAGCGCCACGCCCAGTTCCCGATCATCGGCCGTGAGGCATGCTTCCCCGGAAGCCAGCGGCTCAAAAACCGTGTCCAGCACCACCACCCCGGCATGGTTTACCGCCGTCACCACGTTTTGAGCGGCGGTGATGGAGGCCGTTACCAGATGCACATTCACTTCCAGCCGCGCCCCCACCATGCCCACCGGGTCGCGAATACCATCCTGGGCATCCAGCAAAAACTTCTGCGGAAGCACATGCAGAAACTGCCGATCCTCCGGCAGAGTAATGCCTTGCGCCGTCTGGATGACTCGCTTTACGTCTTCCCGTTCCACTTCGCGGGTGGCGGTGGGAGACTTCCCCAGCGTCACAGCCCCCTGGGAATTCACTCCCTTGATGTGCGCGCCCGCCACACCGACATAGGCAGAGTCCACGGACACGCCGGCGGCAGCTTCCGCGGCCTCCATAGCTTTCTTCACCGCCAGCGACGTCAGATCGAGGTTGACAATCAGACCCTTGCGCCAACCCTTTGATTCCGCGACGCCCAAGCCCGCCAACTCCAGCTTTCCCTCCGCGTTCGGCTTGCACACCAGAGCGCTGGTCTTAACGCTTCCCAGGTCGAGCCCGACGATAAATTGGTCCTTATGGGCCATAATCAGCTTTCAGCGATCAGCTACTCTAATCCTTCCCTTCGCCGCCCGCCGCCACGGCCTTTTCCGCAGCCGGCGCCGACCTCTGCGGGTCCACGACGACCTGACCGTGATAACGCAAATCCACCGCATCCAGTTTATCATTGGATTTCTGGATTTCCGGGAGCAGCGCCAGGAAATTCCGGAATCGTTGGAGAAAATCCTTCTGCCCGAAATGCACTTGCACGGTTTGTTGGCCGTTAACCAGCAGGGCTTTGAGGTCCTCCGCATCCGTCAGGTAGACTTCCGAAATCACCCATCCGGCCTGCGGACTTTCCTGCCCCAACTCCCGCATGAACTCCAGGTAAAGAGCCAAGCGCGCGCGGCGCTCGTCGAGGCTGGCAAGGCTCGCCACCCCGTAGACCACCGGAAAATCGAAAACCCCGTTTTCAGGCTTGTCCAATAGGGCGCCTTCATCGTCCACCAGGCTTACCCGCCCGCCGTCATTGGCATAGGCCACAGGAGTGCGTTCGGTGATGTGCACCAGCAGCCCATGGGGCAGGATGCGAGTCACCGAAGCGGCATGCACCCAGGTCAGCGATTCCACCGCCCGCCGCTTCGCATCCAGGGACATGCGGAAGATGTTGGTCCCCGTCTTGATGTTCCCTGTTAACGGCATATCCAGCGCGCCCAACACCTCCTCGCGCGCCACCACGTGGTTCCCCGCCACCACGATGTCTTCCGGTGAAGCCAGGACGAATAACGGGGAAGTTAGCGCGAAGGTCGCCAGACCGTAGCCCGCCAAACCGATGGGCGCCAGCACTCCGATCACAAACAGCGCCACACGCAAGTGCCGCGATATGCGGCTGCGCCGCACGTGAATCGATTTCTGCCGCCGCAGATAGGGAGACTCCTCTTGCGCGTCCAACTCATCCGGCAGCGTCAGGTTGTCCTGTTCCACCAATTCCATACTCAATCTCCAGGCTGGGGCAAAGCGCAAAATTCAAGATTCAAAATTCAAGATTCAAAACGCAAAAGTAAGAACCGCGCGATAGCCTTGGTTCTGCCCCGCGGTTTTGACTTTTGCCATTTGCGTTTTGACTTTTGACTTTCCTTTCTGCCTACTGCCTACTGCCTTGTGACTCCTGACTCCTGACTCCTGCCTTCTAGCCTCTTCGCCAGCGCCTCGCCAATCTTCCAAACGCTCCCCGCTCCTATCGTCATAATCAAATCGCCCGGCCGCGCGTCGTTCGCGAGCTCCTCCAACACCTGTTCCTCGGACGGCGCGTAGCGCGCGTTGTTCAAACCGAATTCATGCATGCGGCCCACCAGCAGCCCCGAACTTACCCCGGGCAGCGGTGGTTCGCTGGCGGCATAGATATCCAGCACGTAGACGCGGTCGCAACCCTCGAAGCAGCCGGCAAATTCATCCAGCAGGAACTTGGTGCGCGTATAGCGGTGCGGTTGGAAAATGGCGATGATGCGCTTGGCCCCGTGCAGGCGGGCGGCGTCGAGGGTGGCGCGAATTTCCGTGGGATGGTGGCCGTAGTCGTCCACGATGGTAACGCCATCCACTTTCGCCTTGATCTGAAAGCGCCGATCCGCGCCGCGAAAGCGCTCCAGCCCTTGCCGAATCTGCTCCGCGGAAAGATCCAGTTCCAATCCCACGGCGACCGCGGCCAGGGCATTCTGCACATTATGCCGCCCGGGAACGTGGATGGAGAACGGGCCGAGAACCTTGCCTTTTACCACTGCGTCAAACACCGAGCCCGAGGGCGTAAGCTCGCGAATCCTCCCTTGAACGTCGGCGCGGTCATCCATGATCCCGTAGGTCACTACTCGGCGCCGCAGCTTGGGAATCAGAGTCTCGATCCGCGCGCGCCAAGGCGGGTCGAAGCAGATCACGACGGTCCCGTAAAAAGGGACTTTGTTCATGAAAGAAACGAACGCCGCGGCGATGTCTTCGAGGTCGTGGTAGTGGTCCAGGTGTTCGCGGTCAATGTTCGTGACCACGGCAATCGTAGGCAGCAGGTAGAGGAACGAGCGGTCGCTCTCATCCGCCTCCACCACCATCAAATCGCTTTTGCCCAGCCGGGCGCTCGAGTCAAAAACGTCAAGCCGTCCGCCAATCACCGCCGTAGGGTCGAGTTTGGCTTCCGCCGTCATCACCGCAATCATGGAAGTAACGGAGGTCTTGCCGTGCGCGCCCGCCACCGCCACGTTGAACTTCATGCGCATCAATTCCGCCAGCATTTCGGCGCGCGGGATGACGGGAATCTGCCGCCGGTGCGCTTCCTGAATTTCCGGATTGTCCGCGGGCACCGCGGACGACACCACCACCACCTGCGCCTCGGCGGCGTTGCTGGCGGCATGGCCCTCGAACACCCGCGCGCCCAGGCTCGCCAGGCGCTCGGTTACGGGCGTGGCTTTCTGATCGGAACCGGAAACCTCGAAACCCAGATTCAGCAACACCTCGGCGATGCCGCTCATCCCGATGCCACCGATGCCCACGAAATGAATCTTGCGAATTTTGCCTAACATATGTCCGTAGTCCGTGGTCCGTTGCCAGAACTTGCGAAAATCGAAAATCGAAACTCGAAAATCGCCATGATTTCCGATTCTCGATCGAGCAACCTGTAGCGCGGACCTGCTTTTTAGGTCCGCGGCATTTCCTTGCCCATCGGGGACAAACCGCGGACCTAAAAAGCAGGTCCGCGCTACGCCGCTTGGGTCCCTTCGGGACCCCGGCTGTAGCGGCGGTCTCCGACCGCCGTCGTCGATCGGAGATCGACGCTACAATTCCGCGCTCTGCGAGCGCCGCCACCGTACGGGCACGCCATGGCGTGCCCCTACGATTTCCTCACAAACCCTTCCACCATATCCGCGATCCGCGCTGCTGCGTCGGGCCTTGCCAAGCTGCGCGCGCAGGTTTCCATGCGTTCGAGCGTGGCGGGGCTCGCCATCAATTCCGTGATTTCCTTCGCCAGCCGCTCCGGCGTTAACTCCGATTGCACGATGACGCGGGCTGCACCCGCCCGTTCCATGGCTCGAGCGTTCTCCAACTGGTGCTGATCCGTCGCGCCGGGGAAGGGAATCAGCAACGCGGCTCGACCGGCAGCGGCCAGTTCGGCCACCGCCGTGGCGCCGGCGCGCGAAATTACCAGATCCGCCCGGGAAAGCGCTCCGGGCATGTCCTCAATAAAAGCGTGAACCTCAACCGGCAAGCCTCGTTCCTGATAGGTCTTCCGAACTTCATTATAGTCGTGTTCGCCGGTTTGGTGGATGATTCTCATCCCGCCCGTGAATGCCGCGTTTTCAGTCGTGGCAACCGTAGCGCCGGGCTTTAGCCCGGCATCCGGAATGTAGGGCCGAACGGCGTTCGGCCCAGGGCCAGCGCTGCTGGCCCCTACATCACGGGATGCGGCATTGCCGCCCCGTGCCGGGCTAAAGCCCGGCGCTACATCGCGCGCCAGAAACGATAAAGCCTCCAACACTGCATGGTTAATCGCTCGCGAACCTTGGCTCCCCCCGACCACGAGAAGGGTGAACGGTGGCACAGCCACTCCTGGCTGTGCCTCAAGACGCACAGGCAAGAGTGCCTGTGCCACAAGTGCCGCACGGTGGTGCGGCGGAATTTCAAAAAACGCCCGGCGCACGGGATGCCCCGTCACTTGCGCCTTCTCTCCGTACAGGTGCGCCGTTTCTTGAAACCCCAACGCCGCGGCGCGTACCACGGGCGCCAGCAGGCGGTTGGTGAAACCCGGCCGCGCGTTGGGCTCGATCAGAATCGTGGGAATGTTGATCAGCGCCGCTTCCAGCATCACCGGCCCGGCCAGGTAGCCGCCTACTCCCACCACCACCTGCGGTTGAAACTCGCGCAAAATTCCCGCCACCTCGATTGCGGTGCGCGGCAACACTAGGAGGTTTCGCAACCACTGCACGCCGCCAATGCCCTTCAAGCCCGCCGCGTCAACGGAACGAAGCCGGAAGCCCGCCGCCGGAATCAGTTTCGCTTCAAGCGGCCGGTGGGTGCCCAGGAATTCGATCGCGTAGCGCTCCCCACGCGCGCGCAATTCCTCGGCAACAGCCAGGGCGGGGAAGATGTGCCCGCCCGTTCCGCCTGCGACCATAAGGATTCGCGCATCATGCATAAAGGACGAAAATCGAAACTCGAAATTCGAAAATCGGGTCGTAGGGGCAATCTGCGGGCGAAGCCCGCTTTGGAGTGCGGTAGCAGCAGCTACCGCTTTCCGAATTCGGTTCATGTGGCTACGGCGCAAGAGACAGAGCAGGGAAAGCGGTAGCTGCTGCTACCGCACTCCAAAGCGCCTGCGGCGCGCCGCGCTACCCCGGCTTATGACCTGTCTTTCCTCGTCCTCCATGGGCAAGGAAGAGCCGCGGACCTAAAGAGCAGGTCCGCGCTACGATTGCTTCATCCTTCAGCCTGCATACTTCATCTTTCAGCTCGCCTGCTGAGAAATATTCAAAAGTATCCCCACCGCCACAAGATTGACGAGCAAAGACGATCCTCCGTAGCTCACGAAGGGAAGGGGAATGCCCTTGGTGGGGACCAATCCCAGCACCACGCTCATATTCACCAGCGCCTGGCCCACGATCATCACCGTCAACCCGAGTGCCAGCAGACGCCCAAAGTCATCGCGGCAGCCGGCGCTTGCCCGCAACCCGCGAACCAGGATGACCGCGAAGACGGCCACAACCGCGACGCAGCCGATCAGTCCCAATTCTTCTCCCACCACGGCGAAGATAAAATCCGTCTGGGGTTCGGGCAGAAAGAAGAGTTTCTGTTTGCCTTCCATCAATCCCACTCCGGTGATGCCGCCGGTCCCCACGGCAATGTACGACTGGAGAATGTGGAATCCTTTGCCCAAGGGGTCAGAGTAGGGGTTCAAGAACGCCGTAATCCGGTTGTGCCGATAGGTGGAGTGGAAAATCAGCCAGTACAGGGCGGGAACCGCACCCAGCCCCGCCAGCACGAAATAGCGCAGATCCACTCCCGCGCAGAAGAGCATGGCCACCAGAATCATGCCCAAGGCCAAGGTGGTACCCAAATCGGGCTCCTTCAACACCAACAATCCCATGACGCCGGCAACCAGCATGATGGGAGCCAGGGTATGCTTCCAGTCGTTCACCTCGCCTTTGCGCAGTTCCAGGAAAAACGCCAGGAAGACGGTCAGGATAATCTTGGCAAGCTCCGAAGGCTGAAAGCTCGCCACCCCCAGGTGAAACCATCGATGCGCATTGTTGGTGGGGTGCATGAACAGGACAACCACGAGCAGCATAAACACCAGCGCCAGCGCGGGGAAAACAACCAGAGGACTGGCCAGGCGGCGGTAGTCCATGTGCATCAAGATCGCGACCGCAATCAGGCCGGCGCCCGCCCAAGCCAATTGCCGAACCAGGAAGTAATCCCCGTTGTTGTACCGATCCGCCGCCGTGACCGCCGAGGCGCTGAAGACCATCAAGGCGCCAAACAACACCAAGCCCACCACGGCGACGAACAGGATCTTGTCGGATTGGAGTTGTCTGGCCATTGGTGATTGGCGATTTGTGATTGGCGATTGAAAGTCGTCGGTCTTCAGTTCTCAGTCGTCAGTCTTCAGTTGTCATTCGTCGGTTGTCAGTCCTCGGACCTCGGATTTTCCTTTGACCTTGGACTTCGGATTCCGGACCCCGGACTCTTTCACCGGCGGGCGCGCCTCAAAGGGCAACGCTTCATCGTCGACGGCCTCCTCTGTTCTCGTCGAAATGTAGACTTCAGGCTCGTCCTCGGGCGGGACCTGCGATTCCGATGCCGGCATATCTACGGCGTCCACCTCGTAGACGTACGTCAACTTGACATGGTGGGGAGCACTGGTGGCTTGTTCCGCCGGCACGGGAACCGGTGGTTCGGGTGGGGGGGGACTACCGATAGCGCCGCGCGAAGCGCTTTGGAGTGCGGTCGCGGAGCTGCCGCTTTCTTCCCGGCCGAGGCCAAGCCGCTGGCCGGTGATGCCGTGCTCCACAACGGCGGCCTCATTCTTTGCGCTAGGAATCAGCAGTTCAGGCTGGGAAGGAGAACCCGCGCTTGGACTTGTCTCCGCCTGCGCCTCAGGAGCCTCATCGCTCTTGGCGGGAGCAACCACCCCGCCCTCCGGGCACCCCTCCTTATCAAGGAGGGGAGTTACCGCCTCCGACCCCGGACTCCGCATCGCGGATTCAAGATTCAAAATTCCGGATTCAAGAACCCGGGCCCCCGACTCCGGACTCCGCGTCGCGGATTCAAGATTCAAGATTCCAGAGTCAAGACCCCGGACTCCGGACGCCGGACTCCGGACCACCCTGCCTGCCTCGACATCCTTGGCAAGACGCTTAACCAGTTCTTTGAACACCCGTCCGCGCTCTTCGTAGTCCTTGAACTGATCGAAGCTCGAGCAGGCCGGGGCCAGGAGCACGGTATCGCCGGGGCGCGCGCGGGCAAAGGCCTCGTACACGGCGGTGGAAAGATCTCCCGCCTGCACCAGTTCCGCCTGACCGGCGAATTGTTCGGCAATCACCGGAGCGGCGGCGCCTATCAGCAAAACCTCGCGCACCCGGTCCTTGATGAGCGGCAGGAGGGGCGTGTAAGGCGCGCCTTTGTCCTTGCCACCCATAATCAGGTGGACGCCGCGCTCAAAGGCTTCGAGCGACTTCAGCGTGGCGTCAACGCTGGTGGCCTTGGAGTTGTTATAGAAGTCCACTCCCTGAATTTGCCGGACAAACTCCAGGCGATGCTCGACCGCCTCAAACGCCCGCACCGCCTTGCGAATGGCGGTAAAATCCGCGCCCAGCACGCACGCCGCGGTGGTGGCCGCCAGCACGTCCTCGAGGTTGAAATCGCCCCGCAGGGTCACGTCGCGGGTTTCAAACAGCACGCGTTCCAGGTGCCGCACGCGGTAGTAGACGCTGCCACCGGAAACAAAAACCCCGTTCGCGAGTTCGCGGTGGCGGCTGAAAAGCACGGCGCGGCTGGGAACCTCCGCGCGAAGGCCGGCTACCCAGGGATCGTCGGCGTTCAGGACGGCATAATCCTTCCCACTCTGGTTGCGAAAAATCTGCCGCTTGGCCTGCGCGTAGGCTTCCAGACTCGGGTGCCGGTCCAGGTGGTTGGGCGAAAGGTTGAGCATCACCGCCACATGCGGATGGAATTCGTGAATGCCTTCCAATTGAAAGCTGCTCAACTCGGTCACATACTTCGTGCCGGGCCGGGCGTGGTCCACCGCCGAACTCAGGGCATTGCCAATGTTGCCGCCCACGAAAGTCGGGAACCCGGAGGCCTTGAGCATGTCGCCGAGCAGCGCGGTGGTGGTGGTCTTGCCGTTCGAGCCGGTAATGCCCACCAGCGTGCCCTCCAGAAACCAGGAGGCGGCCTCGACTTCGGGATAAACCGGAATCTGGCGTTCGCGCGCCGCCAGAAGCTGCGGCAAGTCCCAGGGCACCCCCGGACTGATCACGATGAGTTCGTGCCGGAGAAACGTTTCCAGGCGCTGCGACCCGAGCTCCAGCCCGACTTTTTCCTTGAGGAGTTCGGGCAGAATCTCGCGAAACTCCGCAGGAGGCCGGCGGTCCGTCACCGTCACCACCGCCCCGCGGCGCGCCAGGGCATGAGCCACCGAAAGCCCGCTCCGCGCCAGGCCGACCACCAGGACATGTTTGTTTTGGACATCCATAAAAGACGAAAATCGAAACTCGAAACTCGAAAATCGTGAGCTACGTAGAGTCTGCCTGCTTACGCGCAAGGGTTGCCCGAAGATACCCGTTCAACATCATCGCAACCCTTTGCAGCATCGCGTCCAGCTTGGCTCCTTCATCTTTGCTGATAAAACATTCATCCGTGCAGGTGATAATGTGGTCACGGAGCTCGTAAATCGATCCTCGTGCCTGGCGGCAGAACTGAACGTTCTCCTGGTAACCAAACCGTCCATACCCCTCTGCCAGGTTCGCCGTTACAGAGACCGCTGCGCGGCGAAGCTGAGATGCCAGTCCGAACTTTTCAAAATCCGGCAATTTCTTGGCTAGCATGTATATCTGTCGTCGCATTTCTCTGGCAGCTTTCCAAACTTCCAAATCGGTAAAGTCCTTAACCGTACGCCGAAAGCTTGATGGGGCCGCACCCATTATCTTTACCCTGGACGCAAGATTTGAATTTCGAGTTTCGATTTTCGAGTTTCGATTTTCGTCCTTCCCGATCTACCAACTTACCTCAGTTTCAGCGTCGTCAGCGCAAATAGCGCGAAAATCAACGCGGCCACCCAGAAGCGCACGATGATTTTCGATTCCTTCCAACCGGACAGCTCAAAGTGGTGATGCAGCGGAGCCATGCGAAAGATGCGCTTGCCTCGCAATTTAAACGAGCCGACTTGGAGGATGACGGACAGGGCCTCGACCACGAAAATCCCTCCGATAAAGGGCAGCAACAGTTCCTGTTTGATCACTACCGCGACGGTGCCCAGTGCTCCCCCTAATGCCAACGAGCCCACGTCGCCCATAAATATTTCCGCCGGGTAGGCGTTGTACCAGAGAAAACCCAGGCTGGAACCCACCATCGAGCCACAAAAGATGGTGAGTTCTCCGACGCGCGGCAGATGCTCGAGGTCGAGATACTCCGAAAACACCGCGTGTCCAGCCACGTAGGTCAGTACGGTCAGGGCCGACGCCGATATCAATAGGCACCCGATCGCGAGGCCGTCGAGTCCGTCCGTCAGATTTACGGCATTGGAAGATCCTACCAGGACCAGAATAACGAAGAGCAAAAAGGGAAGAAACGCTAAAGGGTACGTCCAGATGTTCCCGAGAAAGCGCGGAATCAGAAAAGTCGGGTGGAGACGCTTGAAAAAGGGGAAGGTCAGGGTGGTCGAGTAAAGCCCGCGCGCCGACATGGAAACCAGAATGAGGCCGAAGACAAAACTGACCACCACCTGGAGCCAGAACTTTCCCGCTGCCGTCAGCCCCTTGCTCTGCGCGTGGCTGACCTTCTGGTAATCGTCCCAAAAGCCGATGGCGCCGAAAGCCAGCGTCGTGACCAAGGTGAGCCATACAAACATGTTGCTGAGATCCGACCAAAGCAGCGTGGGAAGAACAATACAGAGAAGAATCAGTACGCCACCCATGGTGGGCGTTCCCGCCTTGGAATGGTGCGCCGCCGGTCCGTCCTCGCGAATGTATTGGCCAATCTGGAATTCCTTGAGCTTCCGGATCACCCACGGACCCAAAACCAGAGAGAGGAATAACGCCGTAATGCTGGCGTAGGCGGTCCGAAAAGTAATGTAGTGAAACAGGTTCAAGACGTGGAAGTCTTGGTGGAGTTTGAGATAGAGATAGTAGAGCATAAGAGAACGTCCGGGGTCCGGAGTCCGGGGTTAGGAACTACCGAAACTCGAAACTCGAAATTCGGGGTTAGGCATCAATTTTCGAATTTCGAGTTTCAAGTTTCGAATTTCGAGTTTCAAGTTTCGAATTTCGAGTTTCAAGTTTCGAATTTCGAGTTTCAAGTTTCGAATTTCGAGTTTCAAGTTTCGATTTTCGAGTTTCGATTCTGGCTCCTGCCTCCTGCCCTTTCAGCATTTCAACCACCGTTTCCAAATGAACTCCGCGTGAGCCCTTTACCAGGATGACGTCGCCGGGCGCGATGATGGTTTGGCAAAACTCGCCCGCCGATGTGGCGTCGGGGAAAAATCGCCCGCGCGACGGAGGAAGCCCACCTTCGAGGGCCCCTTCCATAATAAACCGTGCGTCGCCTTGTACGGCAATCACCCACGCCGCGCCGCTCTGCGCGCACTTGCGGCCCACGCCCCGGTGCAGCTCCGGCGACGTAGGCCCTAACTCCAACATCTCACCCGCCACCACGATCCGGCGGCGCGCCCCCGGCCATGCCGCAAGCGTCTCGATCATGCGCTCCATGGCCAGGGGGTTCGAGTTATAACAATCGTTGATGACCGTGACCTCGCCGGGGAGAGTAAGAATTTCACTCCGCTGGTGTAAATTTTGAAATTCCGCCAGCGCCTTGCCGATCTCCTCGGGCAAAATGTCGAAGACACTGGATGCTGCAATGGCCGCCAGGGCATTCTCGACATTATGTCTGCCCGGCAAAGGCAATGTAAATTCGGACTTCCAGTCCGGAGTGGTGACCCTCACGACGCTGCCGAGACCCTCTGCACAATTGACTTCTGCGGCGCGGAACGCCGCATTCTCCGAAAACCCGAAAGTCAAAACCCGTCCGGGAAAACCCTCGGCAAACTTTCGCACCCGCTCGTCGTCTTGGTTCAGAACCGCTACCGCGTCCGAGCCCGTGGTCGCGAGATAGTCGATCAACTCGCGTTTGGCCCGCGCGATGGCATCGACAGAATCGAAGAACTGCAAGTGCGCGGGGGCGACGTTGGTAACCACGCCGACCTGCGGCTCCGCCAGTCGCGCCAGGCGAGCAATTTCGCCGGGGGCGGACATCGCCAATTCCATCACCGCCACTTCGTGCTCGGGTTCCAGCCCCAGCAGCGCCAACGGCAGTCCAAAATCATTGTTCAAGTTCCCCGGAGAGCGCAGTACGCGAAAACGCCGGCTGAGGATGGCGGCGATCATTTCCTTCGTGGTGCTTTTCCCGGTGCTGCCGGTGACCGCCACCAGTCGCTTGCCCCATCTGCGGCGAACCTCGCGGGCAAGCGTCTGAAGCGCGCCGCGCGTGTCCGCAACGGCCAACAGCGCGGGCCGCCATTCCCCCGGAGCGCGCGCGTAAAAAGCCTCCTCCACCACCGCGCCGGCGGCGCCGCGGTCCAGCGCCTGCCCCACAAACTGGTGCCCGTCAAACCGTGGCCCGCGAATGGCGAAGAAAAGCTGGCCGGGCGCGAGCGAGCGCGAATCAATGGAGTATCCCTCGACGGGGCGATCCGGCACCCCACAGGACGCTCCCAAATACGCTGCCACCTCCCCCATCGTTAACTTCATATCTAAGCAATCAGCCTTCAGCTCTCAGCTTTCAGCTAAAGCTCCTGGCTGATCGCTGAGAGCTGAAGGCTGATAGCTACCTTCTGTACCCCATCTCCGCCAGGGCCTTGCGCGCCACGTCCCGGTCGTCGAAATCGATCTTTCCGTCTTTAAGAACCTGATAGGTCTCGTGACCTTTGCCGGCCAGGACCACCACGTCGCCCGCGCGAGCCTCTTCCAGCGCTTTGCGGATGGCAATGCCCCGATCGACTTCCGCGATGTAAGGCGTACCCGTGCGCTGCAACCCTACCAGGGCATCCGCCATAATCAGCAGCGGGTCTTCGCTGCGGGGATTATCGGAAGTCAGCACCACGAAATCCGCCAGCGCGCCGGCGGCTTCGCCCATGCGCGGGCGCTTCGTCCGGTCGCGTTCGCCGCCGCAGCCGAAAAGAACAATCAGGCGATCGTGGGTAAGTTCGCGCGCGGTCTTCAGGACGTTTTTCAGAGCATCATCGGTGTGGGCATAATCCACGACCACCAGGAACGGCTGCCCTTCGTCGATCCGCTCGAAACGTCCGGGCACCGCCTGAAGCTTGGCGATGCCTTCTTCAATCTTGGTGCTGGCAATTCCCATAGCCACCCCCGTTCCAATTGCGGCAAGAATGTTCGCCAGGTTGGCGCGCCCCAACAGCGGAGAAACGATGTGCAGCTTCCCCGCCGGCGTCGCGATGACGGCATCCGTTCCGGTGGCACTGGACGCGACGTGCTTGGGCGTGACTTGGGCGTCGCCGTTCAGACCATAGGTAAGGCGGTTTGGGTACGGCAATTCCAACAACCGCGCTCCCCAAGGATCATCGGTGTTGATCACGGCCCAATCCGGAGGGGGTGTGCCCAGCCCCTCAAAAAGGCGGCGCTTGGCCAGGAAGTAGTGCTCAAAATCCTTGTGATAATCCAAATGATCCTGCGTCAGGTTGGTAAACACGGCGACGGCAAAATGGAATCCCCACACGCGCTCCTGGGCAAGCGAATGGGATGAGACTTCCATCACCGCCGCCGTGCCCCCGGCTTTCACCAGTTCCGCAAAATAGGACAGCAGATCGAGCGACTCCGGCGTGGTGTTGGTGGCCACCCGGGTTTTGCCGCCCATGCGGTATTCAATGGTGCCGAAAACCCCGCTTAGAATTCCCGCCGCGCCCAGAACACTTTCCACCAGATAGGATGTTGTGGTCTTGCCGTTGGTGCCGGTGATTCCGATGAGTTGGAGGCGCTTTTCCGGATGACCGAAAATGGCGCGGCCCGCGTCCGCCAAAGCCCGGCGAATGGCCGGCACCTGGATCCAATACGCGGCCAATTCGGGTGGCGCGATCCGCTCACTGACCACCGCCACGGCCCCCCGCTCCAGCGCTTGAGGGATGTAAGCGTGGCCGTCGGCCTTTTCACCTTGAATGGCAAAGAAGAGTGTTCCCGGCCCCACTTCACGGGAGTTGTAAGCTAGAGAGGAAACCTCCGCCGATGCGTCTGCACCCGTGCGCAGAACCGACAATTCCCTGAGGATTTCGCCAAGCTTCATTTCTCTTCAATCGTCAATCGTCAATCGCAAATCGTCAATTCATCTCGCCATTCGCACCCAAATGCGGGTGCCGGAGGGTACCTTCAAACCGGCGAGTGGGTTTTGTTCCACCGCCAGACCGCTTCCCACAAAATGAAGGTCGAGGCCCAATTTTTCACACTCCTGGGCCACGCGGCGCGCCGCCCATCCGGAAAAATCCGGAACGGCCACGAGGGGGCCGTCGCCCAGAACCACCGTACCGGGATCGTCACCGTCAGGGAGGCCCGGTGGCGTAAGTCCGTCCGGCGAAGTCCGGTTGGAAAAAGATGCCGACTGAACGGGTAAAGTGGCAGCCCCGAAGAATTCTCGACCCGGAGGAAGGAATCCCAGAAAGTCCTCCTGCTTCTGGTCAGGAGTCTTCGCGGGCTTAGGGGGTATGATCTGAGGCCATCTGGAGGGATTATCCTGAGGAACGTTTAAGTACTCAAGAGTCTGCTCTGCGATGGATCGGAATACCGGAGCTGCCACGTCTGCCCCGTAATATGCTCCCACCGGCGAATCGATGACCACCAGAATAGTCACTGCCGGGTGTGTAGCGGGAGCAAAGCCGATAAAGGAAGCGATGTGAAGCGAGTGATTGTACGAACCGCTGGCATCGATCTTCTGCGCGGTGCCGGTCTTGCCGGCGGAGGAATATCCACCCAACTGCGCGGCCTTGCCGGTGCCGTGGTCAACCACGGCGGTAAGAATTTGGCGCATCAACTCGGCCGTGTGCGCGCTCAGCACGCGATGGCCCGCGGCCGGGGGCAAGGCATCATGGTGCGAGCCCAGGAAAACGTCGTGGATAATGTGGGGTTCAAAGAGTATTCCGCCATTGGCCACGGCGGAATACATGGCGACCATCTGCAGGGGGGTCACGGCAGATTCCTGTCCGATGGACATCTCGCCGATCGAGATCCCCGACCAGCGGCTGGGCGGCTGGAGCAGACCCCGCTCCTCGCCGGGCAATTCCACTCCGGTTTTGGAGCCGATGCCGAAGGCGCGGATGTAACGATACAGTCGGTCCTCGCCCAGCCGCAGTCCCATCTTGATGGCGCCGACGTCGCTGGATTCGGCCAGCATATCGGTGACGCTTAGAACATAGTGCGGTTTGTCGTCGTGAATCGTGTGGCCCGCCAATACGATTTTGCCACCCTGGCAGTCAATCATTTCCTCCGGCGTGGCCAGCTTCTCCTCCAGCGCGGCAGCGACCGGGATCAATTTGAAAGTCGAACCGGGCATATAAACCCATCCCACGGCGCGATTCAAACGCGAGGCGGGGGGACTGGCGTCAATATCATTAGGATTGAAGGTGGGCTGATTGGCCAGGGCCAGAATCTCACCGGTGTTGGGATTCTGCACGATCGCCACGCCCCCCGCGGCTTGCGCGCTCGCCACTTCCTCCGCCAAAGCCTTTTCCGCGATGTACTGGATCTTCTCGTCGAGGGTCAGCACCACGTTCTTGCCGGGAATTCCCGCCCACTCGGTGCTGTGGAAGGACCGGCGGCGCGCATCGGTGGCCAGCAGCACGCGCCCGGGCTTGCCTTTGACTTGGTCATCCAGAACGTACTCGATCCCCCCCAGGCCTTTATCATCCAAGCCCACGTAGCCGATGGCTTGCGCCGCCAAGTCCCCCTTGGGATAGAAGCGCTTGGGCTCGCGCTCGAAATAGATGCCCTTCAGATTCAAACCCCGCACGCGCGTGGCTTCTTCCGGCGTGACGCGGCGCTTGACCCAGCAGAAGGAATGCGCCGATTGGAAGCGGTGGCGCAGGTCGTCCGCATCCACCCCCAGGACCGGGGCAAGCAGGGAAGCGACCATGGGCGCCTCGGTAAGCTCGCTCGGCACGGCAAAGACCGAATCCACTCCCAGGCTCATCGCCAGGGGATTCATCTGCCGGTCATAAATGGCGCCGCGCTGGGGCGCCACTTCGATGGTACGCTGCTGCTGGTGCTGAGCGCGGCCCAGAAGCTCCACGTACTGGATAACTTGAAAATAGTAAAGGCGGGCGGCCACGCCGCCGAACCAGAGGAAACAAAGCGCGGCCACCGCCAGTCGCCGCCTCTCCAGGCGAGACCGGTCGGGCTTCGCCGTGCGAGAATCACCCTTGCGTCGGCCCATCGCAGCTACGGCTCGTGTGGAATATCTCCGCTACCCACGGAGAAGTTGCGTGCCAGTTCCGGCTTTTCCAAGGCGTCCGCCGCCGGCTCCGGCCCGCCCAGCCGGATCAATTGTTGCGGGCTTGGTGTGACCATCCCCAGCCGGGTCCGCGCCAGCGTGTCGATCCTTTTCGGGTCGGCAAGCGCTGCTTGTTCCAGCCGGAACTGATGGTTCTGTTCCTCCAGCGTGGCGTATTCGGCTTTGAGCTGTTCAATCTGATAACCGTGCCGCACGCACTGGAAATGCTGCCATGCGAACAGCAGCACAAAAAGAAAAACCAGTACACCCAATCCGAGGAGACTGAAACATTCACGGCGACGCTCCACGTCAACTTCCCGCACCAAGCGGGAATTGTCGATGTGCTTCACAAAGTAAAATTCCGGGAAGCTCGCCCGGCCCGCGGCCGGGGCGCTTCTCGGACGCCGTCTGGTCTTCGGTAATGTGACTGCCGCTGTGGCCATTTAAGTACCGGGACACGGGGTTAGGGATTCGGGGTTAGGGGTTCGGGAATCACCTTCCCGAATCCCGAAACCCTAACCCCTGATCCCTAACCCCTAATCCCTGCTCTTCTCTGCCGCCCGCAGCTTGGCGCTGCGCGCGCGCGGATTGATCTGTACTTCTTCTTCCCCGGGACGAACCACTTTGCGCGTCAGGATGTTCGCCCGGCCTTCGTCCTGCCAGCCCCGGAAGGCTTGCTTGACCCGGCGGTCTTCCAGCGAGTGAAAACTCAGGATCACCACCCGCCCCCCCGGCCGCAGGACCGCGAGGACCCTGTCGAGAAACTGCTCGAGATTTTCCATCTCCGCGTTCACCGCCAGGCGGAGCGCCATGAAACTGCGCGTCGCCGGGTGAATTTGGTGGAGGCCCGCCCGGGAGGGGATCGCTCGCGTCACCACCTGCGCCAGTTCGGTGGTTAATCGATACGGACGGGCCTTCACAATGGCTCGCGCAACGCGGCGCGAGTGGCGCTCTTCCCCCAACTTATAGAAAATGTCTGCCAACTCCCGCTCGCTGGCGTGGTTGACCAGGTCGGCGGCGGTCATCTCGGAGCCGGGATCCATGCGCATGTCGAGCGGCCCCGGCGAGCTGAAGCTGAATCCGCGCGCGGCGTCGTCAAGCTGCATCGAGCTCAAACCGAGGTCGGCCAGCACTCCATCCACCGGCGGCAATCTGCTGGCGGCGTGCCACGCATCGATTTGCGCGAAGTTCCCGTGCTGCATGATCAGCTTCTCACCGAAGCCCGCCAACCTGTCGCGGGCCGCTTCCAACGCCCGGGGGTCGCGATCCAGGCCTAACAGCCGGCCGCTTCCCAGGCGTTTCAAAATCTCTTGCGCGTGCCCCCCGGCGCCCAGTGTGGCGTCGATGTAGGTTCCTTCCGGCCGGACGTTGAGAAAATCGAGGGTTTCCCGGACCAGCACGGGAATATGGACGAGCCGCGAAGCCTCGGCCGCACCCGGTAGTTTTGTATTGCCACTTTGCTCGTCATCCATCACCGTTGGACAAGCCCAATTCCCGGATCGTCAGATTCCCAAACTGTCCAGCGCGTTCATATCGTCATCGGAGAACGGCTCAGACATGGCCTCGCGCAGGGGTTCCAGTTTTCCGACTTCCAAATACTCCTCGTGGCCCATCACCGCCACTTCCCCCTGCATGTCGGCGGACTCGCGCAGAAGAGCGGGAATCAAAATGCGGCCCTGGGCGTCGGCGCGGGCCATCTGTCCCCAATAGTTGGCTTTATCCAAGAACTTCTTCTTGGCCCTGTTCATCGAAGGCAAGGGAGCTAGCTTCTCTTCTATCTTGACCCATACGGGAAGCGGGTAAATCCGCACCGATTTGCCGTCCAGGCTGGTCACAAAGAAATCCTGGCCATACTTTTCGTCAAGATCAGCCTTGAAGGCCGTCGGGATCTTGAGCCGCCCCTTTTCATCCACGGTCGCCGGATTGTTGCCGCGAAACATAGGACCCGCCCTGCAACCCCTTCCGAGCTCAAAACCGCTTCAAACCGATCCAGACTCCCACTTTTTTCCACTTATGTCCACCGACTTTAAAGCCTTCACCGGCCCTTGTCAAGTGTTTTTTTAATTATTTTTAATGTGTTGCGGGTTTTTCAGGTCGGAAGCTTTCATAAATATACCTTAATTATAGAGTACCATACCTAAGGATATTTTTCAAGCATGCATGTCATAATGGATGGTCATTTTGCCCTATAGTGCCAAGATTACATCGAGTTGTTGCGTAGCTGAGCCGCATTTGAAGGCGTATTCGTGACGGCTCTCCATGAGCCCGGCGGCTGGCTACTGCACATGAAAATGTGCGAAGCACTTTGGAGTGCGGTCGCGAAGCTGCCGCTTTGCCCCTTGCCCACAAACCGCAGGAATCAAGGGCGGAAAGCGGCAGCT
>Ga0326728_10005593_pt1 | contig 34942 bp, 29 predicted proteins | sample MB3enrmetagenome_FD_207602 | JGI IMG/M metagenome (GOLD analysis project Ga0326728, IMG submission 207602) | Lab enriched peat soil microbial communities from McLean, Ithaca, NY, United States - MB31MN | ecosystem: Environmental > Terrestrial > Soil > Wetlands > Peat | place: USA: New York...
TCGCCGCCTTCGCGGCGGATGCGCTCGGCGACCAGGGACTCGCGCTCCGTGAAGGCGAGGTTGATGGCGGCGGATAGGGCGCGGTTGAGAGGCAGGGCGGTGAAGTCGGCGATGGAGAGGCCGCCGATCTTGACGGCCAGCGACTCCGGGCGCAGGCGCTTGCCGCGGCAGACCGGGCAGGGCGTGGCCGACATGAAGTTCAGCATGTAGTCGCGATAGGTGTCGCTGCGGGCCTCTTCAATGGAGTCGCGGAGAAAGCTAAGAATGCCGTGGAAGCCGGTGCGGGGAGCTTCGTTCTTGGGCGGGCCATAGACGAGGATGTGCTGCTGGCGCGGGGGCAGATCCTCGAAGGGAAGCTTGAGGTCGATCTTGAAGCGGTCGGTGGCCAGGTGGATGAGCCTGAGGAGGTATTGCGAGGAGGAGCCGGGACCGAGTCCTCCGTCGAGGAGCGGCTTGGACCAGTCGGTGATGACCTTGGCGGGGTCGAGGTCGTAGAGCGAGCCCAGGCCGTGGCACTCGGGGCAGGCGCCGAAGGCGGAGTTGAAGCTGAAGCTGCGCGGTTCCAGCTTGGGCACGTCGAGGCCGCAATCGGGGCAGGCCATGGATGAGGAAAACAGTTGCTCCTCGGCCCCGGTGACTGCGACCAGAACGAGACCGTTGGCCAACTGCAGAGCCTTGGCTATGGCCAAGTCGAGCCGCTTTTCGACGGAGGGCTTGCCGGGGGGCGGCGGGGGCGCGCCGGGCGCAGGGAGCTTGAGCAGGATGCGGTCGATGACGGCTTCAATGGTGTGGTTCTTGCGGCGGTCGAGGGGAACCGGCTCGGAGAGGTCGCACAGTTCGCCGTCCACGCGGGCGCGAAAGCCCTGCCGGTCCAGTTGGTCGAGCAGATCTTTGAACTCGCCCTTGCGGCCGCGCACCACAGGCGCCATGACGGTGACGCGCTCGCCCCAGCCCAGTTCAAGGATGCGCTGGACGATCTGGTCGGCGGTCTGGCGGGAGATCGGACGGCCGCAGTTGGGGCAGTGGGGCGTGCCCACCGAGGCGTAGAGCAGGCGCAGGTAGTCGTAGATCTCGGTGATGGTTCCGACGGTAGAGCGGGGACTGCGGCTGGTGGTCTTCTGCTCGATGGAGATGGCCGGGCTAAGGCCCTCGATGGAGTCCACGTCGGGCCGCTCGATCTGGTCGAGAAACTGGCGGGCGTAGGCGGAGAGAGTCTCGACGTAGCGGCGCTGTCCTTCGGCATAAATCGTATCGAAGGCAAGCGAACTCTTGCCCGAGCCGGAGAGTCCCGTGACCACCGTGAGAGTGTTGCGGGGAATGCGCACGTTGATATCGCGCAAATTGTGCTGGCGCGCTCCGCGCACCGAGATGTGAGTGATGGGCATGATGAGTTTGAGGCGCCTGGGATCAAGAGCTTACGAATGCAATAGAGCCGAACCCCTTGACGGCTAGGCAGGTCCACGCCAGGTGGCCGAGCACCCGGAAAAAACTCCCTGGCCTCCATAACCGCCGACTCTACAACTATGATACATACCCTCTTCATCAGGGACATCGAGACGCAAGTGCGGCAGACCGCGGGCGTTCGCGGGCTCACTTGCGGTTCTGGACGATGCTGCGCAACTCGGCGGCGATCGAGATGAGCCGTGCGCCGAGCGCGGGGTCGGGCGGGCTCTGGCTGGAGTACATGGTCTCCAACTCACGGGCCAGGACGGTGCCCTCGGTGAGGCCGAAGGTTCCGAGCACGCCAGCCAGTTTGTGGGCGGCGGCGCAGGCGGCCTGCTGCTGTTCGATCGAGAGCCGGTTGGCGGCAACGGCGGCGGCGGCGGATTCCAGAAGGCCGCCCCGCTCTTCGATCAGCGGGAGAAACCTGGCCCACATGCCGTCAAGGGCTTGATGGAGAGCGTTCTGCTGGACGGGGTCCAAAACTGAAGCGCCTTTCAAGGGGGTGGGGACGCCTTTCAACTCCAGCTAAGCACATCGGAGATCTGCGTGGAGAGGGTGAGCGGGTCAAAGGGTTTGAAGAGCACGGCCTCGACGCCGAGGTCGGCAAAGCGGCGCTGGTCGGTGCTCTGCACTTTGGCGGTGAGCAGCATCACCGGGATGTGAGCAGTAGCAGGATTGTTGCGCAGTTCGCGAAAGGTCGCTGGGCCATCCATGCCGGGCATCATGACGTCGAGGAGAATCGCGTCGGGCTGGTGTTCGATGGCGCGGGCGATACCCTGTGCGCCGGAGCTGGCAAGGATAACCTCCCAGCCAGCTACAGTCTCAAGGCTAAGGCCGGCAACTTCACGGATGTCTTCTTCGTCGTCAATGATCAAGATGCGGCGGGACATTTGGAAACAACCTCCAGTCTGGGTTAGGGAGTTGGCAATTCATCCGCGGCGATTCTGGAACGTTCGAGCTGCTCTGTCGATGCTTGCGGTGGATAGCTCGATTCAATGGGGAACTCCTAGAACGACCAATCAATGGGGAACTCCTAGAACGACCAACAAATGGCCTTACAGGCCGGCAAATACTAACCGATTCTGCGCAACCCAATCAAGGATTGCCGACAGTCGACTCCGCGGGAGCGGCTTCTTCCATCAGAGGCGAACTGCGCATCATCGTCATTACCAGCGCTTCGAGCTGCTGCGGTTGAATCCGGACCTTGGAGAGGAAGTGTGTGGGCCCAAGGAAAAGCTGACGGCGTTCGGCCGGTGAGAGATCGTGGCCAGAGTAGACCGCCAAGGGCAAGCTGGCGAGCTCCTCGTGCTGGCGCAGCCAGTCCACCAGGTTGAAGCCGTCGCCGTCGGGCAGGCCGATATCCAGGACCAGCAGGTGGGGCTGAAAGGAGAGATATGCGTCCTGAGCCTGCTGAAGGGAATGGGCCAAATGGACGGCGAAGGAGTCGGTGGAGAAGAGATCGCCGATAATGCGGGCAAGATCGATATCGTCCTCCAAGACCAGGATGCGGGCCTTTTCGCCGGGTCCGCGGAGAGCGCCAGCCAATTCACCCAGCACGGCATCTTCCTTGAGCGGCTTGTCGACCCGGCCCTCGGCATCGGCCGCAGGGTCTTGCGGTTTTTGCCGGTTCTCAACACACAACAGAACGACGGGGGTGCGGGCCTCGGGGGCCTGACGGCGAAGGAGAGGCAGAATCTCCCAGCCGTTCATACTGTTCGGAGAGGTATCGAGCAGGATCGCTCCGAGTCCTTGGTGAGCTGCGGCCAGGGTTTGCTGCACGGTGGCTGCCTCAACCACGCGGTAGCCGCGGCGGGTCAACTGAGCGACGATCTGGGGCTGCGTGGCCGCGTTGGCGCCGGCCAGTAAAACCGTTCCATGACCGGGCTCGTGTTCCATCAGTGGATCCGACGCCCCGACAGGAGCTGGCTGGTAGGGGAGGAAAACGCGGAACGTGGAGCCGTGGACGGGATTCCGCTCAGCCCAGATGCGCCCGGAGTGTTGCAGGACGATGGTTCGGCAGATGGCCAGGCCCAGTCCGCTGCCGCCTTTCTGACGGGAGTCCGCGGCGTCCACCTGCTGGAAGCGACCGAAGATGGCCTCGAGTTTGTCGGCGGGAATACCGCGTCCCTGGTCAATGACGGAGAGTGTGACGCCGGTGACGCTGGGGCGCAGCGTGACGGAGATGGTAGAGCCGGGCGGAGAGAACTTGACGGCGTTGGAGAGCAGATTGGTGAGTATCTGGATGAGGCGGTCAGGGTCGGCGGCGATCTCAACCTGGGTGGTGTCGTGGATGAGCTGCACGCCGGCTGCCTCGGCCACCGGCGCCATGCCGTCGATGGCCTGGCGTACGATGTCGCCCAACTGGACGGGGCGGAAGACGAGGGGTTCGCGACCGCTCTGGATGCGTTCCAGATCGAGGATGTCATTGATCAGGCGGACCAGGCGGTCCGAATTGTTGAGGGCAATGCGGAGCAGGTTTGTGCCCTTGTCGTTGACCGGGCCGAGGACGCCGGAGGAGAGCAGACCGAGGGCTCCGCGGATGGATGTGAGGGGGGTGCGCAACTCGTGGCTGACGGTGGAGATAAATTCGTCCTTGAGGCGGTCGAGGGCAAAGCGCTGGCTGATGTCGCGGAAGCTAAGCACGGCGCCGGAAAAGCGGCCGTGGTCGAGGATGGGGGTCAAGGCGTACTCGGCCGGGAAGGCGCTGCCGTCGGAGCGGAAGATGGTGTCTTCGCCCGAGGCGGCCATGTGGTCTTCGGTGGAGCGGCGGAGTGGACAATCCGCGCCGCACAGTGAGGTGGGAGGGGCGAAGCCGTGGAGCAGTTCATGCACCGGCTTGCCGACGAGGCTGGAAGCCTCAGCGGTCAGCAGACGGGCGGCGGCGGGGTTGGCAAAGCTGACCAGCCCGTGGAGGTCGACGCCGCAGATGCCATCGGCGACGGAATCGAGCAGGATTTCCTGCCGGCGGTAAAGTTCCTCGGCCCGGCCCTGTTCGTGGGAGCGCGCTCGCATCTGACCCAGCGAAGCAGCCGCCGTCTCCACGGCGGAGAGGGCCTCGCGGTTTTCGCGAATAATAGAGTGGCAATAGAATTCGAGAACTGCCACTACTTTGTTGCCTACGCGTACAGGGACAGCCCAGCCGGAGACCATCCCGTGGCGCAGGGCGGACTGAGCGTGCGAGCAGAGAAGCATGGAATTCAAGTCGGTGATCCAGACCGGGCGGTCATCCAGCCAAACTTGTCCAGGCAGGCAATCGCGGCCAGTCAGGGTTAGCCCCTTGCTCTCCTGGATGAGCGACTGCATGCGCTCGCCCGGGGCGCCCCATGCGGAGCGGAATTCGAGCCGGTTCTCCTCCGCGTTGACCTTCCATTCGATGGCCGCGTCCCACCCGTGGGAGACGCAGAGAGCCTCGAGAATGCGTGTGATCGCGACTTCAGGAGACGAATCTTCACCAACGATCTGGCTGACCTCTCGTTGCAGGGCCTGACGATGCTCGCGCTGGACCATGAGGCGAAGAACGAGGACTGCGGCGGCGGCTCCAGCAGCAAAGATCAGCAGTCCTTCGTAATGGAAATTGACTATCAGGCGCGGCGCGAACATTGCCAACGCCAAGGCCAGCGCGAGTCCTGCCAGGGCAGGCGGAATATAGGAAGAGCCGCTTTGGACCTCGCGAGCTGGTTGCTCTGCCGCAACAGTTGTTTGATCGTGCATGTCGCCCCCAAGGCAACTAATCAACTAATCGGCACATGTGCAGCGGCTTTCAAGCTATCGGCAGACCGTGAGAGTACAAGAAATCCACTTGTTCTGCCCGCGAACCGACGAAGCTCCGTGCGAGCGCTTTCCTAGCAGTATAAACCTATGATTCCACACTTAGTACGCAAATGGAAGTTCAACCACTCGCGACCGGGCGCAAAGGTCACAGGGCGGCAATGGCCGGAGGGGCAAACCTTGGGCCAGAAAGACGTTCCGTTTGCATGTGTTTGAAATGTCGTTTTCACCAGGGCAGCCGTATACTGGCCACATGTCGCGCCTATTGCTTTCTTCTCGTCTTGGTAGAACAGTTCTGGCCGCGGCGGGACTGGTTTACCTAGCCGCTCAGCCGCCCGTCGCCCGCGCCTGGGGCAATGAAGGCCATCGATTGATCAACCGGCTGGCGGCCAGTACGCTGCCAGCCAGCGTTCCCGCTTTCCTGCGTTCCGAGGCGGCAGTGAACGAGATTGAGTATCTGGGTCCGGAGCCGGACCGCTGGCGGTCGGCTGCCGAGCCGGAGTTGAGCGCGGCGCAGGCGCCCGAACACTTCATCGACCTGGAACCAGCCGATGCGCTGGGCCCCTTGCCCCGCCTGCGGCTGGATTTTGAAGCCAAAGTCTTTGCCGCCGGTGAGCGGCCGGAGAAGATCGGCCTGCAGCCTTGGGAGACCACCGAGGTGTGGGAGCGGCTGAAGGCAGCGCTGCGCGAGTACCGGAGGCTGGCAGCTCTGGGGCAGGATACGCGCGGCGTGGAAGCGGCGGCGATCTTCTATGCCGGCTGGCTGGGCCACTACGTGGGCGACGGCTCACAGCCTCTGCACACCACCATTCAATACAACGGTTGGGTGGGACCGAATCCCAACGGCTATACCACCGGCCACCAGATTCACTGGCAGTTCGAGGGGCCCTTTGTAGCCGCGAATCTGCATGAGCCGGAGGTGCGGGCCAAGATGACTCCGGTCAAGGCCATCGAGAGCGACCTTTTCCTGAGCTACGTGGCCTACCTGCGGCACACGAATTCCTATGTGGAGAAGGTCTACCAACTCGAAAAGGCCGGAGGATTTGTGGGAGCGGGAACGGCTGAGTCGCGTGAGTTCACGGCCGAGCGGCTGGCCGCGGGAGCCTCCATGCTGCGGGACATGATCTATACGGCATGGTTGGAGAGCGCTAAGCCCGTGCCCGATCCTTACGAGAGCAAGTAGATGGGGTTTAGTCGCCGGCTTCAGCCGCGGCCAGAGCCGGCACGCGGCGCAGCAGCAGGGTGAGGGTTGCGGTGAGCAGTACAACTGCGGGGACGGCGATCAGCAGCCAAGCCAGCATAGCGTGACCGGCCATGCCGCCCAACTGCGCAAGCGGTGCGAAAGGCGAGGCATCGAGCAGGGCGCTTGCCCTGTGAGTCTGGTTGTGGCCGGAGGCAAAGAGCCAGCCGCCCAACCGCACAAAGGGCACAATGAGCACCAGCTGCAAGGGCATGGCGACGTAATTTGCCGCCTGAATGGCGGGCAGATTGAGCCTCAGCGCAATGGCCAGCACGGCGCACAGAGCCGTGGGAATGCCCACTACCGGGATGCAGCCTATGGCAAGCCCGAGCGCAAGTGTGAGGGCCAGACGGCGGGGCGAAATGTCCTGGCTCAGCCAGAGGCCGGCGTTGCGCTTGACCGCTTCTAGAAACCTGTTGGTCATTGCCATTTCCCTCACCTTATCCATGTAGACACGGAAATACGAAAAATTACGCAATTAATTTCTGGTGAATGAACCAAGAGGTACAGCAGGAAGTCTGAGGCTTTCAATCCGGGAATGTGAGCGGGACGCCGTGCGCGGTGGAGTCGGTTGCGTCTCTCCGGCTCATGGTTCAGGCTCCAGAAGGGCTGCGATCTGGGGAATGAGCCGCTGGAAGAGGTTTGTGAGCTGGCGCTCGACCAGGCGGCCGGTCTCAATGACCTCGTGATGGCTGGGGGGCTTCAAGCCCAGGCCGGAGGCGAGGTTGGTGACGCAGGAGAGGCCGAGAACCTCGATGCCCATGTGGCGGGCGACGATGGTTTCAGGGACGGTGGACATGCCCACCAGCGTGGCTCCAAGAGACCGGAAGGCGCGGATTTCGGCTGGCGTCTCGAAGCTGGGACCGCTGACGGCGAGGTAGACGCCTTCTTCGAGCGCAAATCCCTCCGCCGATGCGGCTTCCTTGGCCATAGCGCGAAGGCGTTTCGAGTAGGCCTCAGTCATGTCTGTAAAGCGGAGACCGGCATCGGGGCGGACGGCGAAGCGCGATTCGTTGGGACCGGCGAGAGGGTTGAAGCCCATGAGATTGATGTGATCGGCGAGAGCGACGAGCTGGCCCACGCGGTAGTTTTCGGCGATGGCTCCGGCGGCGTTGGTGAGGACGACGGCGCGAACGCCGACTTGGCCTAGGACGCGCATCGGGAAGGTAACCTGCTGCGGCGTAAAGCCCTCGTAAAAGTGGACGCGGCCTTGCAGGAGGAGGACCGGCGCGCCGGCCAGCAGGCCCGCCACGATGCGGCCTGAGTGCCCTTCGACGGTGGATTGCGGAAGATGGGGAATCTCAGCGTAAAGAACGGCCACCGGCTCGGTGACGGCATCCGCCACCGCGCCCAGGCCAGAGCCGAGAACGATTGCGATGCGGGGCGTAAGCGAGCCGAGCCTCTCGCGCAGCAAAGCGGCGGCTTCCGAAACTTGGTCGAAGTAGGTCATGGTCATGCCGGACGGTGCCCCTCGAACATTCTACAGATGCGGACATTCTCAGACCCCGATCATTTGGGGCGCGCGATTCAGCCTGCCGCGCCAAGCGCGCCGTTTCTGCTCTATACTAGGCTCCGTGACCTCAATGCTGGGCGATTGGAAACTCGATGCCGCGCTGGGCTCCTGCTTGATTCTGGGGCTGCGCCACGGCTTCGACTACGATCACCTGGCGGCCATCTCGGACATCACGGCCGTGCAGCGCAACTGGCGCAGCGGATTGCGGCTGGGTATGACTTACGCCCTGGGCCACGCCTTCACGGTGGCCGCTCTGGGCATCGCCGTCCTCGAACTGCACATGGGACTGCCCCAGGGGCTCGACCACTGGACCGAACGCCTGATCGGCCTCACGCTGATCGTGCTCGGCATCGGCGTGGTGGCCGGAATTCTGAGGAAAGACGCGCACGGGCACACGCACAGCCGCATCGAAAGCCGGCTGGCGATCGCCATCAACGGCATCCTCTGGCTAGCCTGGCAGGTGCGCCGATGCTGGAACGGGCAGGCCCCCAAGCCAGAACGCTTTCAGTGGATGTACAACGGGAAATCAGTCTTCGTCATCGGCATCCTGCACGGCATCGGCGCCGAGACTCCCAGCCAATTGGCTCTCTTCTTCCTGACGGCCAACCTGGGCGGAACCTCGCGCGGCATCCTGGGCCTGGCGGCCTTCTCCGTGGGCCTGGTGGCCATGAACGCGGTCATGACCGCCTCCATGGGTGGAGCTTTCAACGCCAGCGGCCATCACCACCCGCGCTTCTACCACGCCATCGCCTGGACCGGCGCAGCTTATAGTTGCATTATCGGAATCATCTTCCTGTTCGGGATCTCCGACCATCTGCCACCGCTAGGATAGCGAAGGCCGGCCGCTGGCGCAACGCCCGGCAGAGCCTTCCCAAAACCGCACCTGCCGAACCGCGCGCCGCTGATAGGGATCGTTTCCCATACCAGTGACCACTATCACGAATGAAAAACGACCCCGGCAAGTACAACTATGGATAGACCGAGTGGGGAACCTCCAGTTGCACACGTTGCGGAAAATGCCTGCAGGTATACCCCACCGGAGCCCTCGTCGATAAGAGCAAGATCGGCTCCGATCATCGCAAGTATTCCGATTTCCTTCCTTACCTGAACCTTATGAGGGGAGCGCAATGAGCAAACTGAAATTGGCGACAGTCTGGCTGGACGGTTGTTCCGGCTGCCACATGTCGTTTCTGGACATGGATGAACGCGTCATCGAGCTGGCCCAGCTTGTCGACGTGGTGTATAGCCCCATCGTAGACACCAAGGAGTTCCCCGACGAGGTGGATATCGCGCTGGTCGAGGGGGCCGTTGCATCAGTGGACGACGAGAAGAAGATCAAGAAGATTCGCGCCCACTCGAAACTCCTGATCGCAATGGGCGACTGCGCCATAACGGGCAATGTTCCCGCGATGCGCAACCCCATCGGCCCGGAAGCTATTCTCGAGCGCGCATACATCGAGAATGCCAGCGCGCAGCAGCAGATTCCCTGCGTGGTCGTGCCCAAGCTGCTTCGGGTTGTGCGTCCCATCCACGAGTTCGTCAAGGTGGACGTGTTTCTGCCCGGCTGCCCGCCCTCGGCCGACACCTTCCACACGGCGCTGACCGCGCTGGTAACCGGGGAACCGGTGGACATTCCGACCCTCACCCATTTTGGAGCCTGAGCCCTTTAGGAGCCCAAGTCATGACCCAGACCATCACCATCGATCCCGTTACCCGCCTTGAAGGCCACGGCAAGATCACCATCCAGCTCAACGGCAAGGGCGAAGTGGAGGACGCGCACTTTCACGTCACCCAGGTGCGCGGCTTTGAGCGCTTCAGCCAGGGCCGGCCGTTCTACGAGATGCCCAGCCTGATGGCGCGCATCTGCGGCATCTGCCCGGTGGCGCACCTGCTGGCCTCGGCTAAGGCCTGCGAGGCCATCATGTCGGTGCGCATTCCGCATCCCGCCGCGCAACTACGGCGCTTGTTGAACATGGCCCAGCTGGTGCAGTCCCATGCGCTGAGCTTCTTCTATCTCGCCTCTCCCGACCTGCTGCTGGGCATGGAGTCCGATCCCCAGGCCCGCCACGTCTTCGGTGTGCTGGCCGCCAAGCCCGAACTGGGCCGCGCCGGCGTGGCGCTGCGCCGCTTCGGGCAGCACATCATTGAACTGCTCGCCGAGAAGCGCGTCCACCCCGCCTGGGTGGTGCCTGGCGGCGTAACCGAACCGCTGACCTTGGCCAAGCGCGATGAGATCCTCTCCATGCTGCCCGAGGCCTACGCCAACCTGGGCATGGTGATCGCCGCCTACAAGCAGATTGCCGGCAGCTTCAAGCAGGAGATCGAGGTCTTCGCCAACTTTCCGTCGAACTACATGAGCCTGATCAATGAAGACGAGTCGATCGAGTTTACCGACGGTGCACTGCGTGTAATCGACCCTCAGGGCGCGATCCTGGCCGACGGCATCACCGCGGCCGGATTCAGCGATCTAATCGGCGAGGCGGTGGAACCCTACAGCTACACCAAGTTCACCTACTTGAAGTCGTTTGGCTATCCCGAGGGCAGCTATCGCGTGGGCCCTCTCGCCCGGCTCAACATCGTCAAATCCATGGGCACTCCGCAGGCGGACAAGGAACTGGCGGAGTTCAAGCAACTGGCTGAGGGCCTGGTGGAAAGCTCCTTCCACTATCATCACGCGCGCCTGGTCGAAGCTCTCTACGGTATCGAGAATATCGAGCGGATCCTAGCCGACCCGCACATTCTCGACAAAGAGGTCCGCGCCACCGCTGGCGTGAACCGGCTCGAGGGCGCGGGCCAGATCGAGGCCCCGCGCGGCACGCTGATGCACAACTACAAGGTGGACGAGAACGGCCTCATCACCTGGGCCAACCTGGTGGTCGCCACCGGCCATAACAACAATGCGATGAACAAGGGCGTCGCGCAGGTAGCGAAGGCTTACGTCAAAGACGGCAAGTTCACCGAGGGCGCTCTCAACCGCGTCGAAGCCGTGATTCGCACCTTCGACCCATGCCTGAGTTGCTCGACGCACGCCTTCGGCCAGATGCCGCTGGTGCTCTCGCTGGTCTCCGCCGAAGGTGAGGTCGTCGACCGGATGGTCCGCTAGCGGTTTTTTCTGTTACGGGCTGGCGGGCAAGACCGCGAGCGGCCTCCTCACATCAGCTCTTGGAACAGGGCAGATGCTGTACCAAAAAGGTCAGCAATTCCGCAGCAATGATTGAAACTGGAATCGGGGATCTCAAAGAACTCCATGATGGTTCGAAGATGCCCTGTTCTGGAGTGATTAGGATGATGTTTGACCGTGGATCCGTGGCGTGCCCCGCATGCTCCAGCCCAGTTGGGGTCTCGCGATTTGATTATCATCGTGATTTCCCGTGTCCGCATTGCGGCGAGGCGCTGAAGGTATTGCCGCTTTATGCGCAGCTCGTTGTTTGGTTGAGTATTCTCTTGGGATTCGCTCTTGCATGGGAAATAGGAACTCTCGGTCCGGTGGCTCTTCTCGTTGGCGTTCCAAGGGGATTCTTCCTGCTCTGTTTGCCTCTCACAATTCTAGTTCTGACGCTTCTGGTTCGGGTTGTGCCGTTTCTGGTACGCCCCACCCTTGTCCTGCCTCGGTTTGTTGACAATCACTTCACAACCCTGAATCTCTCGCCTCGCCCAAAGGATGATCCGAAAAACTGAAATGTGGGTGCCCCACCCTCGCCGCGGCGAACGGCTAGGGTGGGATTCGCCTCAGCGACCGGAGTGAATCCATGACCCTGACCACACCCCGCTGCCTGATCCTCGCCTGCGGCAACCCGCTGCGCACGGACGATGGCGTCGGGCCGTGGCTTGCCGAGTGGGCTGAAATGAGATTCGGTGCGCAGGACGACGTGCGCGTGGTCGCCCGCCAGCAATGGACTCCCGAGCTGGCCGAAGAGATTGCCCGCGCCCAATCCGTGCTGTTCATCGATTGTTCCGTCGATTCCGCTTCCGGATCGGTGGGGCTTCTGCCCGTCGAACCGGCCGCCGGAGTGGGAGGGCTCGCCACCCACCACCTGGGCGCGGCCGAGCTGCTCGCGCTGGGTCGCGACATCTACAATGCGCAGCCTTCGAATGCCTTGCTGCTGACCATCGGCGCGGGATCGACGGAACTGGGCGAAGAGTTCAGCGAAGCCGTGGCCGCCGCTCTTCCCGCGGCCTGCCGCCTGATTGAAGAGACTGTGGTGCGGCTGCTCTCCGATTGAGTGCTGGGCGGGCGAGATCCAAGCCTCTGACCCACGAGGCGAGAGCATGGTCAATATACATAGATTGTTAGACTTGACCAATATACACTCATCTTTTTCTCGAACAATCCGGCGCCATGAGCCGACAGGCCGCGACTGGCCCGCTTGAGGGCGCGGCGCCTGAATCTTCGCGGCCTCCTTGCCATTTTGCTCATTCCGAGCGATTCTTTTTGGAGAGACCGCAACTTAACCGCGGAAATGCTGTCTGAATGATTGAAAGCCGGTTGGGACGAGAGAAGCCCCAGAGGCCGGCGGGTGCTGAGTAACGTTGAATCCCAGGTCCGGATCGAAAAGGACGGGGCAGCACAAGGAGGATGTCATGAAACGATTTAGCCTCGTTCTGTTCGCAATGGTGTTGGCTCTGCCGTTCGCGGCTACGGCAACAGCCCAGGTGGACGTGGGTGTCGGAGTTGGCCCCGCGGTCGTTGCCGCACCCGATGTTTACGGTCCGCCGGTCTGCGACTGGGGCTATTACCCCTACTACCCTTATGCCTGCGCCCCCTACGGCTATTACGGGCCTAGCTGGTTCTACGGAGGCGTCTTCATCGGCGCCGGACCGTGGTACGGTTGGGGCTGGCGGCACGGCTGGGGTTGGGGTCATGGCTGGGGCGGATACGGCTATCGCGGCGGATACGGTTATCGCGGCGGCTACGCGGGTCGCGGATATGCCGGTGGAATACGCGGTTATGCGGGCGGCGCCCGCGGCTACGCAGCTCCGAGAGGCGGCGTAGCGCCCAGAGGTGGATTTAGCGGCGGCAGCCACGGTGGATTTGGCGGCGGCGGCCATGCTGGTGGCGGATTTATCGGCGGCCACGGTGGCGGCGGCCATGGCGGTGGCGGACACCGGTAATTGGCGCATATCTCCGCAGCTTACCCAGATCCTGCGGACTTCCCCAGACAGGCCCGCTTGCTTCGGCAGGCGGGCCTTGCGTCTTTTTGGAACCTCTCCAGCGACTCGATTCTGGATTGAACGGGTCTCTTCTGCAGAGCAGCCGGTTTGGACGGTTGAGACTGCGGGCGTGCGAGTCAGCTGGCCAGCCGCCTGGCTGTCTGGAGCCGGATCGACACATGGACCAGGCTGAGCGCGGCGGGCGTGACGCCGGGAATGCGGCTGGCCTGGCCGATAGTGACCGGACGCACCCGCTCCAAAACCTCACGCATCTCGCGCGAGAGGCCGCTGATGGCGCGGTAGTCGATCCACTCCGGAATGGCGACGGCCTCGGCTGCCTTCAGCTTTTCAATCGCCTTCTTCTGCTGTTCCAGGTAGCCGGCGAACTTGATCTCGGTCTCAACGGCGCGGGCCTCGTTGCGCAGAACGGCCCTCCGGGCTCTTGCGTCCTGGTCCAAATCCTGGCCGGGCAACACAGCGGAGAAGTCCGCGAGCAGCGGCTCCTGGGCCAGCGCCTCGCGCAGTGCGCCCAGCACCGGCTCGATTGTCACCTCGGGCCGCTTGAGCAGTTGCGCCCAGGTCAGTCCGGCGGTGGCGGTCAACTCGCCGAGGCCTGCGGCCCACAGCCCTTCGGAGTCAATCTTGCCAGTGAGCAAAAGGCGCTCCAGCGCCGCCATGCGCGCCTGCTTCCGCTCGTACTCCGCCCATGCCTCACCGCCAATCAGGCCCAGCCGGCGGCCATGCGGGGTCAGCCGGCGGTCGGCATTGTCGATGCGCAGATGCAGGCGAAACTCGGCCCGCGAGGTGAACATGCGGTAAGGCTCGTTGATGCCCTTCGAGATCAAGTCGTCGATCAGGATGCCGGTGTAGCCTTCGCTCCGGTCCAGGGTGAACGGCGGCTCGCCCTTGAGCCACAGGGCGGCGTTGATGCCGGCCATGATCCCCTGGCAGGCGGCCTCCTCGTAGCCGCTGGTTCCGTTGATCTGACCGGCCAGGTACAGCCCCTCCATGCTCTTAACGCGCAGAGTGCGGTCCAGTTCGGTGGCGTCCACGCTGTCATATTCGATGGCGTAGCCGGGGCGAAGCATCTCCGCCTCTTCGAGTCCGGGGATGGAGCGCACGATCCGCCACTGCACTTCCATGGGCAGCGAGGTGGACATGCCGTTGACGTAGACCTCGTGCGTCTTCAGCCCTTCCGGTTCCAGGAAGAACTGGTGCTGCGTCTTGTCGGGAAACTTGACGATCTTGTCCTCGATGGAGGGGCAATAGCGCGGCCCGATGCCCTTGATCTGCCCCGAGTACATCGCCGAGCGGTGCACATTCTCGCGGATGATGCGCAGGGTCTCCGGGGTGGTGAAGGCGATGTGGCAGCTCACCTGCGGCTGGACTATTCTTTTGGTCCGGAAGCTGAAGGGCGTGGGGTCGGCGTCGCCCGGCTGCTCCTGGAAGGCCTCCCAGCGGATGGTGCGGCCGTCGAGCCGCGGCGGCGTTCCCGTCTTGAGGCGGCAAGTCCGCAGGCCCAGCGCGCGCAACGCCTCGCCCAGCAGGACAGAGGCCGGCTCACCGCTGCGGCCGGCCGGATAGCGCTCCTCGCCGCAGTGGATCAGCCCATTCAGAAACGTGCCGGTGGTGATGATGGTGGCCCCGGCCAGCAGTTGGCGGCCGTCGCGGAGCCTGAGGCCCAGCACGCGGCGGCGAGGACGAACTGGCCGGGATATCCTATCCCAGGTCCCAGAATCGGGACCTGGGGCACCCGCCAGTCTATCCGAGGTCTCGGAAGCGGGACCTCCATCCCACGAACGAAGACCTGTCCGCAGGGACCCCGGATCTGGGGCACCCGATTCCACTGAACAGCCTTGTCCCTCTTCTAGAACCAGGTTCACCACCTCGGCCTGGCGGATGTGCAGGCCCGGCTGCGACTCCAGCACCTCGCGCATCTTCACGCGGTAGAACTGCTTATCGCACTGCGCCCGCGGACTCCAGACGGCCGGCCCCCGCGACGAGTTGAGGAGGCGGAACTGAATGCCCACGGCATCGGCTACCTCGCCCATGATGCCGCCCAGAGCGTCCACCTCGCGCACCAGGTGGCCCTTGGCCACGCCGCCGACGGCCGGATTGCAGCTCATCTGCGCAATCAGGTCCAGGTTCATGGTGATGAGGGCGGTCTTGAGGCCCATGCGCGCCGCCGCCATCGCCGCTTCGCACCCCGCGTGACCCGCGCCGACCACGGCCACATCGTATTGTTCGGTAAATGCCATCAAACTCCGGGAAGGTAGAAACGATTTCGCCGAACCAACGACAACGAGTCTCTGCGCAGGTTTCGCCAGCGGCAAATTATCCCTCGGGGGCTAAAGCCCGCGCCGGTCTTGCAGCATATGCGGCACGACTAAAGTCGTGCCCTGACACGACGTGGAATTGCGCAGAGGCTCCACAAGGCTATTCTACGGATTCCATTCCGCGCGCGCAGAATCGCAGCGCTTCACCGGCAAGAGAAGCTCCTCTATAATTGTGCCGTTCTCAAATTGAAGGAAGGGCGAGGGCTATAGGGCGAAATGAACACCTGTTCGTGCGGCCAGTTGGTGGATGAAAAGAGCACGCAGTGCCCTCGCTGCGAGGCTCTTCAGGTTCTCGGGCTTGAGACGGCGGCAACGGAGAGTGAAATCAGAAGCGCCTATCGCCTGCTCGTCAAGACCTGGCAACCGGACCGTTTCAAGGACGACCAGAAGTTGAAGGAGGCAGCGGAGGAGAAGCTGAAGGAGTTCAATTCCGCGTTTGAGTATCTGACTTCGACTTCCATAGAGCGAGGGTGGGGGCAAAGGCCAATGCACGCCTCGCGCTTCGTGGCGTTCCCGGAGGCGGCGCCGGCTGCGGAAACCGCTCCAGCGGAGGCCGCAACAACTATAGCAGCACCTGCCGCGATCCCTAATGCGATTCCTCCAACGCAGCTTTGGCCGAAGATCAAGTTGTACTACAGAAGGGCCAGATGGTTCTTGAGGATAGCGGCGGTTGCATGCGTACTTCTGACGGGAAGGTCGATCTGGACGTTTCTCAAAACTCACAACCCCAACAGCGGGGAAGTGGTCAGTGTGGACGATTCCGTCAGGAAGAGCGCGCCGGCCGGCGCTCCGCAAGCTGTGCCGCCGGGGTCCCTGAAGGCGGATAACCGCCAGCCGGCAAAGACTCGCGCCGCTGCCCAAGACGCTCCGCCCCCGCCCCGCCACGTAGTCACGCCTTATGTTACGGTGGGTTCCACCAGGGAGGAAGTGCTGGCTCAGGAAGGAACTCCGACGGCATCGTCTGAAGATAAGCTGGTCTACGGCAAGTCGGAGTTGTATCTCAAGGACGGCGCCGTCGTCGGCTGGCGAATCGATCCTTTTTCATCCCCGATCCGAGTGAAGCTCTGGCCGGAAGCTCCCGTTGACCCCGGCCTGGAGTTCTTTTCGTATGGCTCAACGAAGGATTCCGTGCTCGCGGTTCAAGGCACTCCGACGGCGTTTAGCGAAGACAAGTTTGAATACGGCGGCTCCGTAGTGTACTTCCAGAATAACCGGGTGGTCAGCTGGAAGAACGACCCCGCGTCGATCCCGTTGCGGATCAGGCCCTACTGAGGACTGGCTATCGGCCGCCGCAGGGCCATTCTACGGATTCTGCGGTTGCGATGCGGAATGGGCGCTGCTTGCTCTGAGGCGCATTTCCTCTGCGACAGCGAACCCGCAGTCCGGTCCGCGCGTCTAATCCTGTAGGCAAGAGACGGGGGATGAGAACCATGCTCGATCGGTGGAGTTTGGCGTTGCTGGCAGGCGCGGCGCTGGCACTGGCGGCCGCGGGGCAAAGCAAGGACAGCTTTACGCCGATGCCGCTGGACGCGGGCTTCGGGCGAATGGACATCTCCGAGCCGGCGGTGAAGCCGGAGGAGATTATCCGCCAGTTTGCCGCCAAGGAGAGCGAGTTCCAGAGGGCGCTGAACCACTATACCTATCGCCGCGTGGCCCGCGTGCAGACCATCGACGACGACAACAAAGTGGATGGAGAGTGGTACGAGGTGGACGACGTGATCTTCGACCCCTCGGGCAATCGGACGGAAAAGGTGGTTTACGCGCCGGAGAACTCGCTGCAGCGTATCATGATGACGCCGTCGGATCTTCAGGACATCCAGCGCGGGTATCCGTTCGTGCTGACCGCCGAGGAGATCGGCCAGTACGACGTGAAGTACGTGGGCCGGCAAAAGGTGGACGAGGTGGATTGCTACGTCTTCGACGTGGGTCCCAAGGTCATTGAGAAGAAGCATCGCTACCTGTTGGGCCGCATCTGGGTGGACGCGACCGACCTGCAGATCGTGGTGACCAACGGCAGAATGGTGCCCGACGACACGCGCAAGGGGCAGGAAGACCTGCATCCCCCCTTCATGACCTGGCGTCAGCAGGTGGACGGCCACTACTGGTTCCCGGTCTATACCAAAGGCGAAGGCATTCTTCACTTCAGCGGAGGCCCCAACTACATGGGCGAGGATGTGCACATCCGCGACACCATCAAGTACACCGACTACAAGCAGTTCGGCTCGACGACCAAGATCATCTATGAGGGGCAGGATATTTCGCAGCCCCAGAACCAGCCGGCCGAGCAGCCGAAGAAATAGGGAGCAGGGCGCTGGCTACTACGGAACGCTGCCACTCAATACAACGTCATGCTGCCGGCAGGGTAACTCGGATACACACCTCGCCGGCCTCGGTTCCAATTGAATCCTGCCCTGCTGTGTTTGCCGAGTGGCAACCTCCGAAGTGCCGACCACACGGCCGGAACCCACAAGCCTCTGGCTAAACCTCACGCCGGAGAGTTGCGAATGCCGGTTGTGGTATTTCGCCCTAACCCGCCTGCAAGAAGTAGGTCTAATGTTAGGAGGGGCGATTGTTAGGAGCGGAGATGATTCATTCGACGATTCGGGGAAGTAAGCTAACAGTTGTTCTCAGCGCCTGCTTCGTGCTGCTGACACGGCCGAGCATTCCGCTCCCTGCCGCCCAACCAACTTCGGGCAATCGTGCGATCAAAATTGCGGTGCTTGTCCAACATTCCGACGGAAGGCCGATAAGCGGCTTGGCCTCGAGGGACTTTGAGGTAAACCTGCAGGGGCAGACTCTCCCATTTACGCTGAGTCGCCCGGTATTGGGGAACAAGGTGTCCACAGGCGACTTTCTTCCAACGAGAATGCTGATTATCCTTCCCAAAGCCCCCGGAGACTCGGCGGCGGCCATGCCGTCGGACCTAATGCCTGCTCTCGGTCCCGTCTGGCAGCGAGGATGGCAGGTTGCCGTAGCGCAATACAACGGCAGGGCGACAGATTTCGCTAATTCAGCCCTGCAACTTGAGCAGATGTGGCATGCGCAAATTGTGAAGTCAACTAACTCGAAGGGGATTATTCAACACCTGAGATTCTTCAAGGGTCGCCGCATCGTTCTCTTCGTGACAGAAATCCATGGGCCAAACAGGATGCCCCCTGACTGGATTGTCCACGCCGCAAGCCGGTCGATGGCGGAGTTGTTTGTCGTGAACGGTGGCGTGCAGGTTGACGCGCCCAATATGCTCAACGCACCTGGCTTCGGCGGCGGATCGGGTCGTGAAATAATTGCGGAGTCCGTGCCCTTCCCGATACCGGACTCTGCTCCTACGAGTGAGAGGGCTGGCCATTTTGAGTTTGGGCCAGGCGAGTACAGAGGTCTGTATCAGGAGGCAGATGCGCGGAAGGCAATTCAGGACGCACTGCACGACGCCGTAGGATATTACTCCTTGCAAATTGCGAGTCCACCAGCGGGTTCGATCCCTTCGGGTGCGAACGTGTCCTTGAAGATGAATCTTAAAAATGCCTCAAAACTGCTGATCACGGCGAAGGCCTACAGCGGGGACAAAGTACTGGAGTTGACTGTCATTACGAAGTAGCCGTAAGGAAAACAGACCGCAGTTGGCTCTATCCTTCAATTGCGGGCGGTTGACCGGCAAACCGGCAGTTACTGGTTGATCAACGTTCCCGCGGGCTTCAGGCGCCCTATTCGCTACTCCCAGCCCCCTATTCTCTCAATAGAACAAGTACTTACGCCACCGATCGTCCGCCCGGCCCAGCATACGCATGATCTGGCGGCTGGTGTGCAGCGAGAAGGGGCGCGGCTCGCGCAGCAGAATCATGTCGTCGATCTCGTGCAACATGCGGTTGCCCTTGTGACGGTTGCAGGCGTGGCAGCAGGCCACCAGGTTCTCCCAGGTCGAGTTGCCGCCGCGGGAGCGGGGCACAACGTGGTCAAGCGTGAGGTCGGCGGAGGGCATCGTCTCGCCGCAGTACTGGCAGGTATTGCGGTCGCGGAGCAGGATGTTCTTGCGCGAGAGGGCGCGGGTCTGGTAGGGGATGCGGCGGTACTCCAAAAGCCGGATGACCGAGGGCATGGCGATACGGCTGCGCTGGGCATGGAGGATGAGGCCGTGCTCCTCCTCGGTGCGCGCGATGCCCTTGAGAACCAGCACCAGGGCGCGGCGCGCGCCGCAGATGTTGATAGGCTCATAGGAGGCGTTGAGCACCAGCACCGGCATCTGCAGCAGGTGGGTGTGCTGCACGCTGAACTGTCCGGCGGCGTGGTCGCCGGCCAGAGCCGCGGCCTTGGCGATGGATTTCTGCTTGCGGGCATGAATCATGGCTTTTCCCAGCGACATCTCTTTTCCCCTGGTCAAAAAGATGGTTGGTCCTGCGATGAATAAATGCTTGCCGGCCGCGCGATGGCGGCAGGCGACTCAATACAAATGTCGGGGTCTTCCTCGGCGTCCTCGAAGGTTGCCAAAGCGCCTCGGTTGAATTCATTGATGCGGCGCGCTCTGGCCAGCGTGGCCACCCACACAGAGGCTGCGCCAGCCTGAACCAGCGCCAGAGCGGCGGCGCGAGCGGTTGCGCCGGTGGTGAGAATGTCGTCGATGAGCAGGATGTGTTTTGAGTCGACAGCGGCTGGATCGGAGACGGAGAAGGCGGCGCGCACATTCGATCGCCGCCGGCGCGGAGTGAGGCCGGCCTGGCTCTCGGTGGCGCGCAGGCGCATCAGCGTGCTGGGGGCCAGCGCGAGCCGCCACTCCGGGTGAGTCTTGCGCAACGCCTCAAGGGCGTGGACGGCCAGCGAGCGAGCCTGGTTGAAGCCTCGTTCGGCGAACTTGGACCGGTGCAGCGGCACGGGAACCACGAGCATCTCGGTGGGCGCCTCTGCTGCCAATTGGGCGATAGCCTCGGCCAGCATTCGGCCCAGCCCGCGGGCCGCCGGCTGAAGCCGGCCGTACTTGAGCGCGTGGATAGCCTCCTGCATGCGATCCTGGTAAAGTCCGAAGGCCACCGCCCGCACGAAAGGCGGAGGCGCAAGCCGGCACATCCGGCAGAGCGCGGCGGAGGTCCCGCTCAAGCCAAGGACCGGAGCGGCAAGGGTGTCGCCGCAGCGCGCGCACGAGGGGCCGCTCAGGACCTGAAACTCTGTCCAGCACACATCGCAAATTGGCACGGAGGAAAGCCGCGGCAAAGGGGAGCCGCAGAGGGCGCAGAAGGCAGGAAGGAGAGCGCAACCCAAGGCGTCCATGGGACTTCGGAGCACACGGGCCACTGCGCGCCACCGGGAAGTCTCCGATGGTGGAACGTCGAACGACAGTGAACCGGAGTCCCTGCGGAAGACACACCTCACTTCCGGTTAGCGCAATTCAATCCGCGCCGCCTTGCGCTCAGTATACCCGGACCCGGCAGACGATTCCAGAATCTTTGGAGAATGATTTGCGCGGATGTGCAAAGAGTGGTGGAATTGACATCAGCGGGATGAGCGAGCTGCCCGCAACCCTGCAAAGGGCGAATGGGAGCCTGCCGCAATTCTCTTTTCGGCGAGGGGTTTGCGCCCAGCTCTTTGCTCAAGCCCGATTATGCGGGACAGCGACTTGACCACATGCAAGACCAGGCATTCAATCGATAGCTCGCAAGAGGAGAAGGGATCTCATGGAGTATTTGAACCGCGCCAGTCTCGATTCCATCGCAGAAAAGGATTTTCAGTCCATACAGCCCTACCCGTGGACCAATGTCCAAAACACATTGACTCCGGCGGGCTTTGAGGTCCTGCGCGAGACGCTGCCCGACGTCTCGATCTTCAAGTCGATGGTGGGCGTAAAACGCGCCTATGGGCAAGCGCCGCACGACCGCTCTTTGTTGCACTACCGGCCTAATGTGGAAGTTTCGACGGCCTGGAAGGAGTTCATTGCCGAGCTGCAGGGCGATGTGTACCAGTCCTTTCTGCGCCGGGTGCTGGGGCCGAAGACATTCATTCCGACCTTCGAATGGTATTACGCCTGGCAGGGCTGCGCGGTTTCGCCGCACTGCGACGCGGCGCGCAAACTGGCGACCCACATCTTTTATTTCAATACCGAGGAGGATTGGAGCCGGGAATGGGGAGGCCAGATTCTGATCCTCGACAGCGGGCGGCGTTTCAAGACCCATTCGGCGCCCAGCTTCGATCAGTTGCGGGCCGCCGCCACGATCGATCCGGTCGGGAATGGCAGTCTGCTGTTTCAACGCACGCCCCATTCATGGCATGGGGTGCGCCCATTGCAATGCCCCCAGAGCAAGTTGCGCAAGCTCTTCATCGTGACCATCAACATTCCCAGCTTCCAGGTCTGGTGGCGGCGGGTGCGGGGCAAGGACCCGGACGGTTATCGCATCGCGGCTTGAGGACAGAGGCGCCGGGCGGCTGCGAATCTGCTTGTGGGCGAAGCGGCTGGCGGTGGAGTCCTGCCGCCAGCCGCCGGCTTGCCGCATGCGATACACTGCAAGCTTTGGAGGAATTCTACTTGCCGCACAGATTCGGATTGCTGGCTGCCCTCGCCGCCTGTATGCTCCTTGCTCTACATCCAGCCTGGGCGCAGGCGGCCCCGCAAGCCGGGCAGCAGGGTGGGACGCAGCCATCTCAGAGCGGTGTGGACCAGGGTGGCATGGCCCATGGCGGTCCTCACGAGGCGGAGTTCGACAGCCAGCACCGCCCCATCACTGCGGGCGGCTTTGTCAAGGCAGGCCCCATCGTCTTTCAGGATGTTGCTGCCGCCGCGGGCCTTACAAGCTGGCATCACAAGGCGGGCACGCCAGAGAAGCGTCTCATCCTGGAGGCCAAAGGGCCGGGCGTCTGTCTTCTGGACTACGACAACGACGGCTGGCTGGATATCTATCTGGTGAACGGCTCGACCTACGATGCGCTAGATGGGAAGGCCGCTCCGCCGCACGCGGCTCTCTTTCACAACAATCACGATGGAACCTTCACCGACGTAACCCAGGCGGCCGGCGTTGCCAACGACCGGTGGGGATACGGATGCGCGGTCGGCGATTACGACAACGACGGCTGGCCGGACCTTTATGTGACCAACTACGGAAAGAACCGCCTGTATCACAACAACCATGACGGAACCTTCACCGATGTTGCGGAGAAGGCCGGAGTCGCTGTGGGCACGTGGTCTACAGGCGCGACGTTCGGCGACTACGACGGCGACGGGCGGCTGGACCTATTCGTGGCCGGATACCTTCGAATTGACTTGTCCGACCCTCCGATCTCCGGGTCGAAGGCGGTCGGCTACGCTTTCTGCCAATACCGCAATGTGCAGGTGATGTGCGGCCCGCGCGGCCTGAAGGGCGAACAGGACCATCTCTTTCATAACAATGGAGACGGAACCTTTACGGATGTCAGCAAGAAGCTGGGTGTGGACGATGCGAACGGATATTACGGCCTGGGGGCCCTGTTTGCCGATGTGAACAACGATGGGAAGCCGGATCTGCTGGTGGCCAACGATTCCAGCCCGAACTATTTGTATATGAACAAGGGGGATGGAACGTTCGAAGATCAGAGTTACGAAAGCGGATACGCGTTCAATAAGGATGGCCGCGAGATTTCGAATATGGGCATCGCGGCCGGAGACTACGAAAACAACGGTCACCTCTCTATAGTCAATACCAGCTTTGCCGACGACTACAATGTCCTCTTCCAGAATGACGGAACCGGGTTTTTCACGGACGTCAGTTATCAGGCCGGCATAGCGGAGTCCTCCATCCCGTTTGTCGGGTTCGCCGACGGATTCCTGGACTACGACAACGACGGATGGAAGGATTTGCTGGTTGTGAATGGCCACGTCTATCCGGAGGTGGATAAACACCCGGACTGGGGAATGAGCTATGCCCAGCGGCCGCTGCTCTACCACAACCTGAAGAACGGCAAGTTCGAGTTGGTTCCCGCCGTCGAGGGGACCGGACTTGCGGTGGTCAGCGTGGGCCGCGGCGCCGCCTTCGGCGATATATTCAACGACGGCAAGATCGGCGTGGTCATCAACAATATGGACGGCGTTTCGGTGCTGCTTCGCAACGTGAATCCGGACCACCACCATTGGGTCGAATTAAGACTGATCGGAGGGCCCAAGAGCCCGCGCGATGCGGTCGGAGCAACCGTCTATCTGGCGGCGGCCGGCATTCGTCAGCGCGGAGACGTCCTGAGCGGCGGCAGCTATCTCTCTTCCAACGATATGCGCGTCCATTTCGGCCTGGGCGATGCCGCCGACGCCGGAACCGCCGAGATTCACTGGCCATCCGGCGCGAAAGAGATGGTGAAGCTGCCCGCGGTGGACAGGATATACACCATCGCCGAGGGCCAGGGGATTACCGGGGCGCTGTGCGGCGGCAAGAAATGCACAGATGAACTTTGGCCCGGGACGGAACAACCGGCCGAGGTGAAGAAGCCATAATCTGCCGATGCGATCGCAGGGGTGGAAAGGAAATGCGCCCCTGCGCTCGCGGTTCTAAAAAACGCCTGCCATATAGGCTTCCGACCGGCGAGGTTTTGTTGCCTTAACGCCGCACTCCGCCAGCATCGCAGGCGAAATCGTTATGGCCGGGCAGTGCGAGTGGGCCAGCACCTTGTAGACCACGCCCAGGCGGGTAACCGCCGCAAAAGCCGATGCGCCCTGCGCCCCCAGCACAATCAGGTCGGCCTGCTGAGCCCTGCATTGGTAAAGCAATTCCTCGGTCGGATCGCCCGGCACAACGATGGCCTGCACTGCAATCTTGTCGTGCAGCTCGGGCGGGACCAGCGTGAGCAGTTCGGTCTCGATGTCCTCGATGGTGCGGTCGGCAAGAACCTCAGCGCGCTCCTGGGGCCGGATCACATGCTGCAGGATCAGGCGCGCGCGGTGCTCGGCCGCCAGTTCCGCGGCAAAGGCGGCCACTACGGGACTGGCCTCCTGCAGGCTGATGGCGCACAGGACGGCGCGGGTGGCAAAGTTGCGATATTTGCCGTCGACCACCTCGGGACCGACGATGCAAACCGGAACCTTGGCGGTGCGCAGCACGGCCTCGGCTACCGAGCCTACCAGCAGCTTGCCGATAGGGCCCGGAGAGTGAGTGCCCATGATGATGCGATCAATCTGACGTTCGCGCAGGAAGGAGAGAATCTGGTCGGCGGGCAATCCCGGACGAACGACGATTTCGCACCGGACGCCAGCCTGGCGGACGCGCTGGGCCAAAGGCTCAAGACTCTCCAATTCGCAGCGGGCGGCGGCGGCGTAGTCGTAGTAACGAATGCCGGAGGTATCCGATGCGGACACTACCAGCGTGTCATAGGCGTGAAAAACGATGAGATCGGCGCCAAACTCGGCGGCTTGCGCAAGAGCAAAGGCGAAGGTCTTCTCGTTGGCGGGGATCTCGGAGGCGAAGAGAATGGTGGAGGGTTTGCTCCAACCTGGCTTCATTACGGCTGCCATGGCAACCTCCCGATGATGCGGCTATAAAGATTAACACGCTCGCCATCGGTTTGCAGTGCCCGATGGCACACTTCGGCGTGACGCTGAATCGCGCCGGAAAGGCATAAAACGCGGCTTCCGGCGTACCGAAAACCATCTCGCTATTGTTAAAGATGCAGTTACCCGGGGAATCGTGGTTCAGTATGAACGAAATTCTCCTCCCTTTTCCAAGATTTGTCCAGTGGGCTAAAACGGGCCTAGTTGTCTCAGCGAGATAATGTGATCCAAATCACATCCCGCGCAGCCCCGAGCCTGTTCTTCTAAAGCGGAATCGTGGCGCTCAAGAGCGGTTTCTCCAATTCATGGGGCTCTGCCGCAAGCTTCCAACGTGGTTTCCTCCCGCGGGGAAATTATCTTATCGGCAGGGTCTTGGATTTCTTTAATAATTGGGTAAATCGCTCCATCCCCGGCGCAGACCCCGTTCAGGGCCAGCCAGCCACGGTTCCGCAGGAGGCCGAATGCAGCCGATGCACACCATTCCCGCCCGCGGCGGGCTGAACTTCGACGAGACGCCTTTTCTGGCCATCTGGGAGGTCACGCAGTCCTGCGACCTGGCCTGCAAGCACTGCCGCGCAGCCGCCCAGCCCATCGCCCACCCCGACGAACTGACCAACGCCGAAGGCAAGGCGCTGATCGACCAGATCGCCGCCATGCGTGTGCCCATCTTTGTCTTCACCGGCGGCGACCCGATGAAGCGCAAGGACGTATTCGAGCTGATTCGCTACGCGGCGGACAAGGGCGTGCAGGTGGCGCTCACCCCCAGCGCCACGCCGCTGCTGACGCGGGAGGCGATCTTCAAGCTAAAGGAGGCGGGCCTGGTGCGGCTGGGAATCTCGCTGGACGGATCGACGCCCGAGATTCACGACGCCTTTCGCGGCCTCCCCGGCGCCTGGGCGCGGACCATCCAGGCCATCGAGTGGGCCAACGAGGCGGGCATTCCCATCCAGGTGCACTCCACCATCAGCCGCCATAACGCCCACGATCTGGACAATTTGTGCGCTCTGTTCGAGCGGCTGGCCATCGTGATGTGGAACGTTTTCTTCCTAGTTCCAGTGGGCCGCGGGCAGTTGGGCGACCTGCTCAGCGGCGAGGAGTTCGAGCAGGTCTTCGGCAAGATCTACGAGCTGAGCCACCGCGTGAACTTCCAGATCAAGACCACCGAAGCCATGCACTACAGGCGCTACCTCCTGCAGCACAATCTGGAAGAGCGGCGCATCGGCCATGGGCATCCGGGCAGCTCCAAGGCTGGGGCCGCGCTGGGCTACGAAGCAGGCGCGCCCACCGCCGACGCTCAAACCCGCACCGCCAACTGGGCCACGCGGCGGGTGAACGACGGCAAGGGCTTTCTGTTTGTATCCCATGTGGGCAACGTCTACCCCAGCGGATTCCTGCCCATCCATGCTGGCAATGTGAGAGAGACGCCGCTGAGCGAGATCTACCGCAACGCGCCCATCTTCAAGTCCCTGCGCGACACCAGCAAGCTGGAAGGCAAGTGCGGGGCCTGCGAGTACAAGGAGATTTGCGGCGGCTCGCGCGCCCGCGCCTATGCTGTAACCGGCGATCCGCTGGCCCAGGAGCCCTGCTGCATCTACCAGCCCAGGCACTGGGATCCGGAACTGGAGAATGAGGCGTCGGCTTTCGCGAAGTCCTAGCTGGCCAACCGTGAGTTCGCGGTCCCAGGTCTGAGAAGAAAGCGAGACCTGTAGCACTCTGCTCGGTAACATCTCGCCAGGTGATCCAAATCACATCAGCGGATAGCTATCTTTATCATTCCATTGCCGAAGAGCCGAATTCCTGAGCCAATCTTGAAGTTTCCGCGGCCTGCATGCCGACGCGCCAGAGAACTGTTCTAATGGTAGGTGAGGAGATCGATGCGGACGGCGATCATTGGCGGAGGGATAGCGGGGCTGGCGGCTGCCTATGAGCTGGAGCAGGCGAGAGCCTCGGGCGCGGCGGCGGAGTACACGCTGTTTGAGGCGCGCGAGCGGCTGGGCGGGGTGTTGTCATCGGAGACCGTGGACGGGTCGGTGCTGGAGCTGGGGCCGGATTCGTTTTTGACGGAGAAACCGGCGGCGGCCCAGTTGTGCCGCGAACTGGGGCTGGGGGATGAGCTGTTGCCCTCGAACGACGCGGCGCGCAAGACCTGGATTGTGGTGCGCAACCGGCTGGTGGCGCTGCCCGACGGGCTGATGTTTCTGGTTCCGACCAAGCTGATTCCGACGGCGCTGTCGCCGCTGTTCAGCTTGAAGACGAAGGCGCGGATGGGGCTGGAGCTGCTGCATCCGCCGCGGCCCAGCGGCCTGCCCGACGAGGCTGTGGCGGCGCTGGTGGAGCGGCACTTTGGCCGCGAGGCCGTCGAGCGACTGGCCGATCCGCTGCTGAGCGGAATCTTCGGCGGCGACGCCTCGCAGCTGAGCGCGCGGACGGTGCTGCCGCGGCTGGTGGAGATGGAGAGCGAATATGGCTCGCTGACGCGCGGGATGCTGGCGGCGCACCGCAAGATGCGGGCCAGGGCGAAGGAGGCCGCGAGCAGAAACGGGGCGGGGAAGGGCAGCGGGCAGGCTGGTGCGGGCTCCAGTTCGGGGGCGCGGGCCATCTTCACCACGCTGCGGGGCGGAATGCAGCTATTGGTGGACGCGCTTGCCGCGCGGGTCGATCCGGGGTCGGTCCGGCTGGCTACGCCGGTGACTGGCCTCGAGAAGACTGCGGATGGATGGCGAGTCGAGGCCGGCGGGGCGTGGGAGATTTACGACGCGGTGATTATGGCCTCGCCCGCGTGGGCCGCGGGCGCGCTGCTGGGCAAAGTAGGCGCGGCGCTGGGCGAAGAGTTGAGCGCGATTCCGTATTCCTCTTCGATCACCGTTAATCTGATCTACGACGAGAGCCAGCTGGGCCGGCTGCCGGATGGATTCGGGTTTCTCGTCCCAGCCATCGAAGGCCGCGCGATGCTGGCCTGCACCTTCGTTCATCGCAAGTTTCCGCGAGCTACGCCGCCGGGCTCGCCGCGCCGCGCCGTGCTGCGGGCGTTTCTGGGCGGAATGAACAACGAGGCTTTGCTTGCGGAGACGGACGAAGCGCTGGTAGCCACCGTGCGTCGCGAGCTGGATTCAATTCTTGGCAGCTCTGTGGTCGGGCTGGAGATGGAACCGGAACACACGCGGGTATCACGCTGGCAGCGGTCGATGGCCCAGTATGCGGTGGGCCACCAGGAGCGGATGACGCGGGTGGCGGCGCGGGTAGCCGCGCTGCCTGGGCTGCGGCTGGCGGGGAACGCCTACGACGGCATCGGAATTCCCGACTGCATCCGGCTGGGACGGCGGGCGGCGAAGGAGCTGGTCAGCGAGTCGGCAGGCCGGCAGGCCAGCGAGTCGGCGCGTTGAATGGAATCTGTGGTCTCCCACCCTTCGAGCATCCGCCGCGGTGGATGCTCGAAGGATGGGGCACGCAGTTCCTCTACGCGGAATCTGGGGGAGGAGTTTGCAGGCGATTCGCTTACATGCCGCCCTTGCCGAGCAGAATGCCGATGCCGTAGGTCACTGCGCCTTCGAGCGCGCCGACGACGGTCATTTCGATGCCGGAGGACCACCAGGAGCGGACGGTGATGAGCGACTTGGCCGCGCCAACGGCGAAGTGGGCGGCCAGCGAGATGATGGCGGCGGCGACGACCGCCTGGATGCCGCTGAGGAAGAAGAAGGGAATGATGGGGATGGCCGCGCCGATGGCCGTGGAGAGCGCGCCGGAGCCGGCTGAGACGAGGGGGTTGGCGAGCGCCTCCTCGGAGGTGCCGAGCCGCTCGCTGGCCAGGGCGCGGAGCAACTGCTCGGGATCGCTGGCGATGTGGTTGACCATGTGCTGCGCGTCTTCCTCGGGCAGGCCCTTCACCTGGTAGTAGAGGGCGAGGAGTTCGCGGGCCTCGGGGCCGTTCATCTGGATGGCTTCGCGCTCGCGGATGACCTCGGCGTGATAGATTTCGCGCTCGCTCTTGGCGGCCAGATAAGCGCCGGATCCCATGCTGAGGGCCGATGCGATCATGCCGGAGAGGCCGGCGAGGAGGACGTATTTGCTGTCGCCGGCGGTGGCGCCACTGACGCCGGAGACGATGCCGAAGATGGCGCCCAGGCCGTCGTTGACGCCGTAGATGGCGTCGCCGATCCAACTGCCCGGCTGCTTGCGGCCCTGGTTGCGCTTGGCCAGGAGCTCCTGGAGGACGGCTTTGGCGTCGATTTTGGGCGCGCCTGCGGGAGACGTGTAGTGGCCCCGGATGAGCGATCCCAGTTCGCGGTAGTGATCCTTCTCGTCCTCGATGACGTGTTCGAGGATGGCGGTCGAATCCTCGTCGCCGAGCGCCTTGAGCTGCTCGCCGTAGCGGGCAATGTCGCGGCTCTCCTCAATCTCCAGACGGCGCAGAGCCATGCGGATGCCGCCGGCGCGGTTGGCCAGCGAGTCGGCCTCGCCGCCGGGCTTGCCGCTGTAGACGGGTTCGGGGCCGCCCAACTCGGCGATGCGGCCGTGCCAGAGGGCAGCGTGCTCCCACTCGGCGCCGGCCAGGTGGCGCAGCACCTGGGCGCGCACCGGGTCGGTGTCGCGTTCGGCCAGGGCCTGGTAGGTGTGGTAGCCCTCCATCTCGGCTTGCCAGTTGCCCTCAAGGGCTGCCAGAACCTTCTTCAGCTTGGCGCCGCTCATCGCTTCCTTGGCCACGCGTTCCTCCCCGCTTTGAGATGAGCATAACCGAATGCGGGGCCTTGGCGGTAGCTTGTCCCTTGCGCCGTCTGTTGAGCCGTTGGGCCAGCCGCTTTCCTCTGGTATGGCCTTCCGTGTATTGTTGTGTGCAGCAATAAAGCTCAATTCCCGGACGAATCGGAACGGACTGGCAGAAGCCAGCCGGACTCCGCCACGCATCGCTCCCTCCCCCAGGACGATGCGACGGTCCTAAACCGCTCAATTCCTTTGAGAAGAGGGGGAACAACCATGAAGACGCGGACCTTTCGCCGTCTTTTATCTCTCGCCGGGGTCCTGGCTCTGCTGCTGATGACGGCTGAGGTAGTTCGATTGGCCTGGCTGCTGCACCGGCCCGTGCACGCCGAGGACCGCTTCGAGAAGCCGGAGCTGAGTTCGATCTGGACAGATGACCGGATGGTTCCGGGCGCTTTTTCGGTTCAGAGCGAGATTGTGCGCAGCGGTCACAGCGCCGCGCGGATCACAGTCCACCCCAACGACCGGTTTGAAGCGGGAAACGACGACGGCCCGGCCAGCGAGCGCGATGAGTTGATGGAAGCAGAGCGATTCTGGTCGCAGACGGGGAGGACTTACGAGTATTCCTTCAGCTTGTATCTGCCCAAGGATTTCCCCATCGTCGAGACGCGCCTTGTAATCGCGCAGTGGAAGCAGCTTTGCGAGTGGGGAAGCTGCCGCCCGGGCAACCCGGTACTCGCGATCCGCTATGTCGGCGGGGTTCTCTCTGTTACACGCAACGGCGATGCAGGCAAGGAGGTGCTTTACAAATCGCAGGGCGAGATGCGGGGCCGATGGCTGGATTTCCGCTTTGTTACCCGGTTTTCGCAGAGCGATGACGGCGCGATCGATGGATGGATGAACGGCCAGCAGATCGTTCACTATCGCGGCGTCACCGCCTACCGCGCCGCCAGCGGGTACGCCGCGCACGGGCTCTTTTATTTCAAGATGGGGCTCTACCGGGATCTGATGCAGCAGCCCATGACCATCTATCTCGCCGATTATCGCAAGGATCAGTGCGAAACATCTACCTGCGAATAGATAAATGTCGCGCTGAATCCGACCGCCTGGGTGCCCCGCCCTCGCCGCGCTCTTGTTCTTGCGGCTAGGGTGGGCTAGCTCTCTTGCAGGCTGGAGCAATTCTCGGCGAACTGCTGGGTGTTACTCCTTGCCCTGCCCCAGCCGCCAGGCCTTGATGAACTTCCAGTGGATGTAGACGGAGTGGTTGAGGTGAAGCAACAGGCCTTCGCGGCCGTCGAGAAAACCGAGACGAAAAAAGTAGTTATAAAGGAACGTTGCGGCGGGATTGGCAACCGCATTCCAGAAGAAAGCCGGCAGGGATTTGCTGTCGCGGCCCTTGTTATGGAGTAACTTGGCGATCTCGGAGCTATAGCGGTTCATGTGTTCGAGATAGACGTTCAAGCTGGGGTAGGCGTAGTGGAGTATGTCTTCCTTCAGCTTGCCGCGCGGGCCCTTGAACTGCGGCGTCGAGTGCGGGCCGACGCCCTCACTGAGCCGGGCGGCTCCGCGGCGAAAGAGGCGCAGCTTGCGGTCGGGATAGAAGCCTCCGTGGCGCATCCAACGGCCGAAGATCAGGTTTAGCCGTGGAATCCAGTAGGCGCCGTATCGGGGCTCGCGTCCGCCTTCGCAGGCCAGGAGCCGGCGAATCTCGTCCTGCAGGCCGGGGGTGAGAACCTCGTCGGCGTCGAGGAGGAGAATCCAGTCGGAGGTGCAGTGGTCGAGGGCGACGTTCTTCTGCTCGCCGTGGCCGCGGATTTCGTGAAACAAGGTCTTGGCGCCAAAGGAATGGGCGATCTCCAGGGTGCGGTCCTTGGAGCCGGAGTCGACGATGACGATCTCGTCGGCCCAGCGAACGCTCTCCAGCGTGCGCGGAAGGTTCGCCTCCTCGTTCATGGCGATCATGGCGACGGATAGAGTTTGGCGCATCGAAGAAAGGATAAACCGGCGGGGCGGAGCCGTGCTGTTACGAGCCTGAGGTCATGGCAAGGCGCGCCGCCGAGAACGCGAACGCGGGAAACGTCAGGTAGGCTAGGCCGATCTCAGAATAGTAGGCCAGCGCGGTCATCCTCATGGGGCCGAAGGCGAACATCGGGTAATCGAAGATGAGATTCATGACGAACCAAAGCGCTCCCACGATCAGGGCCTCGCGAACCAGCACCGGACGGTCGCGAAAGTAGCGGGCGAGCAAGGCTCCCGCCGTCAGCAAAACGGCCAGGTACATGAGGGTGCTGAAGAGTGGAGCATTGGCTTTCTTCAAGGGCAGTCCCGGGAATGAGATGAGGAACGGAATCAGCCAGCTGAGGATTCCGAGCAGTACGGCGCGCCTCCAAAGAACCATGGTTGCCTCCATTGGCTAAGAGTTAATCCGCAGTATAAAGGAGTTGGGCGAGGCTTTTGCGCTCGGGTAGAGATCGGCCTAGGTCGCAAGCGACACCAGCTACCCGGCGCGGCGCGCGCCGCGTATCATTGCCCCTATGAACCTTGCAGCGATTCAGGCCGCAATCGGCGAGGCTGGCTTTGACGGCTGGCTGTTCTACGACCACCATCACCGCGACCCCATCGGCGGGCGCATCCTGGGGCTGGATGAGAAGGCGCACGTGACGCGGCGCTGGTACTACTTTGTGCCGGCCAAGGGCGCGCCGCGCAAGCTGGTGCATCGCATCGAGCAGGCGCTGCTGGATTCGCTGCCCGGCAAGAAGGGGCGGTATTCGAGTTGGCCGGAGCTGGCGGCGGGTCTGGAGGCGATGCTCTTCGGCACCCGCCGGATCGCCATGCAGTACTCGCCCAACAACGCGATTATGTACGTCTCCATGGTGGATGCCGGGACGGTGGAGTTTCTGCGCGGGCTAGGCAAGCAGATTGTGAGTTCGGCCGACCTGGTGAGCCAGTTCGAGGCGGTGCTCAGCGAGGAGCAGGTGGCAAGCCACAGCGCGGCTCAGCAGGCCATCGACGCGATTCTGGGGGAGAGCTGGAAGGAGATTGGCCGGCGGTTGCGGCCAGTTGCGCGCGGGGGCGCAGGCCGCAAGCGCGGGCTGACGGAGATCGACCTGGTGGTCTGGCTGAGCGAGGCCATGCGCCGCGAAGGCCTGGTTTGGGAGAACGGGCCCAACGTGAGCGCCAACGCCAACAGTTCCGACTCGCACTATGAACCTACGGTGGAGAGTTCGGCGCCCATCCGCGAGGGCGATTTTGTGCTGATCGATATCTGGGGGCGGCTGGAAAAGCCGGGCAGCGTCTTCTACGACATCACCTGGACCGGGGTGGTGGGACGCGAGCCGACAGAGCTTGAGCAGATGATCTTTGAGACGGTGCGCAACGCGCGCGATGCGGCCATAGCCGCAGTGGTGAAGGCCTTTGCCGAGGGCCGTCCGATCCGCGGCTACGAGGCCGACGATGCGGCGCGGGAGGTGATCGGGGCAGCCGGCTTCGGCGGTTTCTTTACCCATCGCACCGGGCACAACATCGGGCAAGAGCTGCACGGCGCGGGCGCGCACCTTGACAATCTGGAAACGCACGATGAGCGGCGCATTCTTCCCAATACCTGCTTCTCGGTCGAGCCGGGAATCTATCTGCCGGAGTTTGGGGTGCGCAGCGAGGTGAATATGCTCACCGCTCCGGGCAAAGCGTGGGTGACGGGACGGATTCAAACCGAGCTGGTGCGAATTTGAAAAGCAGGGAGTAGGGAGTAGGGAGTAGGGAGTTGCCCGGCCCCGGTGCGGTATAGTCAATAAGGAATGGCAGCCACCGAGAACAACAACGCAACCGCGCGGCAGGGCAGGGAACAGGAGGCCCGGCAGGTACCTGTCTACCTTCCTCTGATCGCCGGCTGGCTGGTGCCCGGAGCGGGGCATTTTCTGCTGCGCAAGTGGGGGCGCGGAGCGCTCCTGGCGGCCTCCATCGTGGGCATGTTTGCAGTGGGGCTGGCCATGCAGGGCATGCTTTATTCCAGCGCCCACGAGGTTCTTGACCTTCTCGGCTTGGCCGGCGATCTGGGCAATGGACTGCTTTACGTCGTTGCCCAGCTACTGGGTTTGGGCGCCGACCAGGTGCGGGTGACGACCGCCGATTATGGTACGCGCTTTATCGTAGTGGCCGGGCTGCTGAATGTGATCGCCGCCGTGGACGCGCACAATCTTCGCACCGGGAGGAAATCCTAAGTGTTCCGGCCCTCTCACTTTGCGGCGGTTGTGCTCTTCGCCCTGTTCGCGTCCGTGGTCTTCGGCATAACCATGCGCGAAACGCCCCGGCGCATGCTCCGCTATGGAATCTACTGCTTCGTGCTCTTTGTGGGCTCGGCGGTGGCGCTGAGCTGGGCGATGTATTTTATCGCGCGTTAACTGGTTCTCTGACGGCGTGATTTCGTGCGTGGCGATTGAGTGCCGCGGCATCCCGCCCTAGCCGCAAAAACAAAAACGCGGTGCCCAGAGGGCGCCCAGGTGGGGCACCCAGCGTGGGTGCAGATGCCCCCAAACGTACGTGAAACCGTCGCGCTCGAAGCCCATCCATTGCACAGGTTTCATTCCCTAAACGTGTTCGGATGCCTGATAGAAGTGAGCGGCCTCCCGGCTTGCTTCAAGCAACGCCTCGCCGCTGCCAGACAGCGGCGTCGAAGACGTGCGGGCAGGTGTAACCCTCGGCGCGATACAGGTCGATGGCCTGGGGGTTGGATTCGGTGACGGTTAGGGAGATCTCGCTGACGCCCTGGCGCATGAACTGGAAGGCGGCCAGGGAGAGTAGCAGGCGGGCCATGCCGCGGCGCCGATAGCCGGGATGGACGCAGAGCTGGGTGATATGGCCGCTCTCGGTGCTTACACGGGAACCGAGCACCAGGCCCACCAGTTCGCGGCTGGCGCGGTGGACGATGACAAACGAAACCGGCGGGGAGAATGTGCCGCAGCCAGCGTAGCGGACGATATTGTGGAGGAAGCGCAGGGATCCCTGGGTGGAGCGGTACTGGTCGTTGATCACGCCGTCAGGATGATCGCGATAGGCTTCGTTGATGAGCTGGCTGGCGGAGGCCATATCCTCGTCGCGCCAGGGGCGGAGTTCGAGGCTGGCGGGCAGCTCCACGCGGGGCTGGTTCCAATGACCTTGAAGAGACTGCACCATGAAGAGGCGGCGGAAGACCCGGAAACCCGCCTGGCAAAAAAAACCGGTGTGGGTGCCTGAAGGGTGCAGCAGCAGTTGGGATTCGATGCGGTCCACCTGCGGCGAGTTCTGCAGCAACTCAAAGAGATGCCTCAGCAGAGTCT